>ERZ795059.1476-NODE-1476-length-26102-cov-6.180251_pt1 | contig 26102 bp, 19 predicted proteins | sample MGYA00375143_ERZ795059 | MGnify/ENA primary metagenome ERZ795059 (study PRJEB30188, sample SAMN05720168) | activated sludge metagenome | isolation source: Anaerobic digester | place: USA | collected 2015-01-07 ... | reverse complement strand
ATTGCATATTGAATCTTGAATATTATGGATATATCCTCTTCAACATTCGCGGAAATGGTATCGTTTCCCTCACATGCTTCGTGCCACACATCCATCCTACCAATCTTTCTAAACCAATACCATACCCACTATGCGGCACACTGCCATATTTTCGCAAATCCAAATACCACCTGTAATCATCAATCGGCAATTTTTCCTGCTGCATTCGTTCTAGCAACAAATCATAATTATCTTCTCTCTGCGATCCACCGATCACTTCTCCGTAACCTTCCGGCGCTATCAAATCATTATTAAGTACCAAGGCTGGATTGGCCGGATTGATTTTCATATAGAACGCTTTGATTTCTTTCGGCCATTTATCGACAAAAATCGGCACATCACTTTTGCTAGTCAAAATAGTCTCATCGTCTGCTCCCAAATCCTCGCCATATTTGATATCCGAACCATTTTCATTCAAATATTTGATCGTCTCATCATAACTCATTACTTTGAAATCATTATCCACTTTTTTCAACGCCTCCAAATCACGTTCCAGTATCGCTAGTTCCGTCTGACATTTTGCCAAAACTTGTCGTACGACATACCGAATATTTCCCTCCTGAATTTTCATGCTTTCCGCATGTTCCACAAAAGCCGCTTCAGCGTCCATCATCCAAAATTCCGTCAAATGCCGACGCGTCTTACTTTTCTCCGCTCGAAATACCGGTCCAAAATCAAAGCATCTCCCCACCGAAAAAATCGCTGCCTCAATATATAATTGGCCGGATTGTGTTAAGTATGCTTTTCCCTGATCAAAATAATCCAAATCAAACAGAGTGGTTGTTCCTTCGCATGCGTTCGGGGTCAAAATCGGCGCGTCAATTTTAATAAAACCTTCTTTGTTCAAATATTCATAAATAGCATTGATTACCACATTGCGCACACGTTGAATCGCCCATTGTTTCGGCGAACGAAGCCACAAATGTCGATTGGAAAGCAAAAAATCCGGCCCATGTTCCTTTTTTCCCAAAGGCCAATCTTCGGCGATATCAACGATTTTTATACCACTCATCTGCACCTCATACTCTTCTTTTTTGGGATGCTTGCTTACAACTCCGGTTATCTCCACCGAAGTTTCTATTGTTATTTTTTGTACATCTTTCCATATTTTATCATCCAATTCATCCTGGCTGGCAATCACTTGCCCAAAACCACTTCCGTCGCGCACTTGCACAAAAGCAATCTTGCCACTCGATCGCAAATTGTACACCCAACCTTTAATCAACACTTCCTCTCCAACACATTTATGCAAATCTTTTATCCACGTTTGTTCCATTTTTATTACTAATTATTGTTAAAAAATGCCGAAGGGGAGACTCGAACTCCCACAAGCGCAATGCTCACAACGTCCTGAACGTTGCGTGTCTACCAATTCCACCACTTCGGCACTCAAATATTTTTTACTTAGATATTTTTAAAAATAATCCTATGCGATTCGTTTGAAATTTGAAATTTGAGATTTGGAATTTCTTGCATATTGCATATTGATTATTACATATTATATTTGCAAATAAAAAAACCGTTCCTTTCGGTCCGGATTTAATTTTTTTCTATCAATAAAATCCAGACCTAAATCGCTCGGTTATTATTATTGCCATTATTTTTTGAAAAATATTTTTTCATAACAACTTAAAATTACCACCAAATACAAATACCTGCAACACAAAAACCGCCACCTTCACTTTTTAAATATTTTTTAACCAGTAATTCTAGTCCAATATTATATCTTTTATAATTTTTTTAATGAATAATATGTCTGCAATGGAATCTTATCCCTTTCCTTCCCCGCCAGTCTTATGAACAAAAAAATATCAAATAAAAATTTACAAATATTGCTCAATTCATTTATTAAAAACTTTATACAAAAAAATTTAATACAAAATAGATTATAATTATAATATAAACAACTTCTGTCATTAACTGTAAATACCCATGAAAACTACATTACAAAAAATATTCAAATGGTTCCTTTCCATATTTACAGTTGGATTATTAATTACTATTATCATAGTTTTAGTTTTTCCTCTCCATACCTCTCCGCCCAATCTGTCAAATTTCCCGGAATTATCCAAAAATGATCGAATTCTTGTTGTCGCCCCTCACGAGGATGACGAAATTCTCGGCACCGGCGGTCTTCTTCAAAAAGCCAGTAATCTTGGCTTACCAATCAAAGTTATTTTTTTAACCAATGGTGATGCCAACGAATTTGCTTTTATCAACTATCGACGCCGACCATGGCTTACTCCCACCATCAATAGAAATATGGGGCAAATTCGTCAAACCGAATCATCTACAATTTTAAATCAATTAGGAATACCCAAAAACAACATCGTTTTTTTGGGTTATCCGGATCGAGGCACTCTAGCAATTTGGCAAAATTATTGGCAAACCAAAAAACCATTTTATAACCTGGTTACCAACACCACCAGCGTCCCTTACGCCAATACCGTTGGCTATCAAAAACCATACACTGCCAAATCAATATACAATGATTTAAAAAATCAAATTACCGATTTCAAACCCACCAAAATTTTTGTCACCGGTCCCGCCGACAAACACCCCGACCATCAAGCCGCCTATCTCTTCACCAAATTAGTTATACTTACCAATCAACAAACATTATCCCAAAGCCAATTATTCACCTATCTCGTTCACTATGGCTTCTGGCCCGAACCTCAAGGAAAACATTTGTCCGGCTGGATCAATTTGCCAAAAAAACTACTAACCCAAAAAAAATATTGGCTATCATTAGAATTAAACGATCAACAAGTCCAAAACAAATTCAATTATATTGCTCAATACAAAACCCAAACCGCTGACAATTATTTTGACCTTATTAGTTATGCCAAAAAAAATGAATTATTTTGCACCGATTTCGCCGAAGAATTAAACCAAGAAAATTCAAATAATCAATCTACCAAAGATATAGTTTTCAATCAAAATAGCAACGGCTTGAAAATTATCATCAACCAAAACACTATCATCAACCAAATAACAACATATGATTTTTATCTGGACGGTTTTAGCTCCATCTCTGATTTTTCTATTATGCCGAAATTCCATTTGGTCCTGCAAAATAATCATTTATCTATCTATAATCAGAAAGAAAAAATCACCTCAAGCGATATAAAAATCGAAAACAACAATCATCAAATCTCTATTCTATTACCTTGGTCATTACTAGGCAATCCGGAAAAATTATTTGCCCAAACCACAACATCGATCAGCAACATCTCGCTTGCCAAATCAGAATGGAAAGTTCTTGATACTCAAAATCAAAATAAAAATACCCAATCATATTGATCAAGTATTTTAAAAAACAAATTATCACACTACACAAACCATAATATGTATCAAAAAATCTAATCTCTCAAGACTATTTATAATTCCCATCACCAATTGACAAACAAAAATTTTATTATTATATTCAACTTTAGAAACAAATAATTAAACTTAAGTTTATAATTCTATCTCATATTATCTCGTTGGATATTGAATATTAATCTTTGATACTTGTCTTTAATCCTCTGCGATTCGTTTGAAATTTGAGATTTGGAATTTTAATTGGATATTGGATATTGATCCTTGATCGTTGTTTCCTGTTTGAGATTTGGAATTTCTTGCGATTTCATTGCATATTGCATCTTGTGCCTTGCGTATTGTCGCGGATGAGATCCCCGCACAAGGCGGGGATGACAAGAATAGTTTTTGTTTAGTTTTACGCTGCGATTAAATTGCATATTGCATATTGCGTCTTGCATATTTTCAATGTTTGGAATTTCTTGCGCTTTCAATTGGATATTGGATATTGATCCTTGAAAATTGTCTTTGCGATTTCATTGCATATTGCATATTGCATATTGCATATTGTATCTTGCATATTGTTTATTGATTATTAAATATAAATCCCATGAATCTCAACCAATATACTCTCAAAGCGGCTGAAGCTATTCAATCAGCCCAAACTATTGCTCGAGAACACAAAAATCAACAAATCACACCCCTCCATTTGCTCCTCGCCCTACTCACCCAAACTGACGGATTGGTACCGGCAATTATTCAAAAATTAGATAATGATTTACCATCGATTATTACTCACATCGATCAACAAATTCAAAATCTACCCCAAATTTCCACCGGCGGCGGCCAATATTTATCATCAGATCTACAAACCATTTTCGATTCCGCTGATAGTCAGGCCAAAAATATGGGAGATGAGTTTACTTCCACCGAGCATTTATTGCTAGCCCTTGCCAACGATAAAAACACCAAAACACTTTTACCATTTTCCAGCGATCAAATTTTATCAACATTAAAAACCATTCGCGGTTCCCAAAAAGTTACCGACCAAAACCCCGAATCCAAATTTCAAGCTCTGGAAAAATTCACTCAGGATTTTACCGCCATGGCTCGCGACGGAGAAATTGATCCGGTCATCGGCCGTGACGAAGAAACTCGTCGCGTTATGCAAATTCTTTCTCGTCGCACCAAAAACAATCCGGTCTTGGTTGGTGAACCCGGTACCGGCAAAACCGCCATTGTCGAAGGTCTCGCCCGCAAAATTATCGACAATGACGTCCCGGAAACATTAAAAAACAAAAAACTATTATCCTTGGACATGGGCGCCCTTGTCGCCGGCTCCAAATTTCGTGGTGAATTTGAAGATCGACTCAAGTCGGTTATCAAAGAAATTGAAAATTCTCAAGGCGAAATAATTTTATTTATCGACGAATTGCACCTCATTGTTGGCGCCGGCAAAACCGACGGCAGCATGGACGCCGGCAATTTGCTCAAACCGGCCCTTGCCCGCGGCAAACTCCGTGCCATCGGCGCTACCACTCTCAATGAATATCGTCAGTACATCGAAAAAGACTCAGCCTTAGAACGCCGTTTTCAACCTGTCATGGTCACCGAACCATCCACCGAAGATGCTATCAACATTCTCCGCGGTATCAAAGAAAAATACGAAGTTCATCATGGCGTACGTATTCGTGACGAAGCCATCATCGCTGCTGTCAAACTATCCCAACGATATTTGAACGATCGTTTCTTACCGGACAAAGCGATTGATCTCATCGATGAAGCCGCTTCCACCCTTCGCATGCAAATTGACTCCAAACCGATTGAGCTGGATCGTTTGGATCGCAAAATTACCGGTTTAGAAATTGAAGCCACCGCTCTTCAAAAAGAAAAAGATGACAAATCCAAAAACCGTCTTCAATCCGTCAAAAAAGAATTGCAAGAACTGAAAGAAAAATCCGCCTCATTCGAATTGCAATGGCAACAAGAAAAAGACATCATCCAAAGTATCAAAAACAACAAACGCAAAATTGACGAACTAAAAGAAGAAGCCATCAAGGCTGAACGAATGTATGATTTGGAAAAAGTCGCTGCTATCAATTATGGGCAAATTCCCACTTTGGAAAAAGAACTGAACCAAAAACAACAAGATCTACAAAATATTCAAAAAAAATCCAGCTTCCTCAAAGAAGAAGTGGGGGAAGAAGATATTGCTCTTGTTATCTCTCGTTGGACCGGTATTCCGATTGAAAAAATGGTTTCCGAAGACACTATCAAATTAAAAAATATGGAATCGAAATTGCACCAAAAAATTGTTGGTCAAGAAGAAGCTGTCACTGCTGTTTCTCAAGCCATCCGCCGCGCTCGTGCCGGCTTGCAAGATGAAAACCGCCCCATTGGCTCCTTCATCTTCCTCGGCCCCACCGGTGTCGGCAAAACCGAACTGGCCAAAACTCTTGCTGAATTTCTTTTTGGTAACAGCAAAGCCATGATTCGCATTGATATGTCGGAATATATGGAAAAGCACACCGTCGCCCGTCTTATCGGTGCGCCTCCCGGCTACGTCGGTTATGAAGAAGGCGGACAACTGACCGAAGCCGTCCGCCGCCAACCATACTCTGTGTTGTTATTGGATGAAATTGAAAAAGCTCATCCGGATGTCTTCAATATCCTTCTTCAAGTTTTGGATGATGGTCGACTCACCGACAGTCAAGGCCGCACTGTAAATTTCCGCAATACCATTATTATTATGACTTCCAATCTTGCCAGCCAAGAAATCGCCGAATACGCCGGTCAACCCCAAAAACAGCAACAAGCGGTTGATCAAGTCATCAAATCCACCTTTCCCCCGGAATTCATCAATCGCGTTGACAACACCATTATCTTCCAACACCTCAAACCCAGCAATATGAACAAAATTGTCGACATCCAACTTCTAGACATTGTTCAACGTTTGGCCAACAAAAATATTACACTTACCGTTTCTTCCAAAGCCAAAAAACAACTCGCCATCAAAGGCTACGACCAAGTCTTCGGCGCCCGCCCCTTAAAAAGACTTCTTCAAAATACTATTATTGATGAATTATCCATGTTGCTTATTGAAAACAAACTTAAAGCTGGCGACCAAGTCGAAGCCGACATCGACAAATCAGGTGAAATAAGTTTAAAGATAAAATAAATTTATATATTTACACCCGTAGAGACGGGTTTCCAAACCTGTACCTATAATATTTTCAATACCACAGTGACTTGGCATTGTTTCGTTCAAATTCCCACTTCGTTGGATTTTGCATAATATACCTTTGAATATTTTCCAATTCATTTTTTTCAAATCGAATAATATGGTCATAAAATGATCGCTGCCAACGAAAATATTTTCCTGACCCATTTATACACCTTGAAGAAAATGTTTTAAATCCTCGTATAATCTCCGACAATGAATATTTATCCGTAGGAACCTGTTTTAAACTTGTCCCATTCTCCGTAGGGACAGGTTTCAAACCTGTCCCTACCTTTGTAACAATCACAATTCCATGCACATGGTTCGGCATTACCACCATGTAATCCAATTTACAATTATCATAATGATTGGGTAAATCAAGCCAACATTTTTCCGTTATTCTTCCCGCCTCATTCAAAACCATCTCCCCATTAACCACCTCCCCCAAAACACATTCCATGTCTTGTACACAAATTGTCACAAAATACCACCCGGTGTGGAATAATCAAAACCACGCAATCGATTATTTTTTCTTTCTTTCAATCTTCCCATATCATCAAAATATCAAAACATTATTATCAAAACCTTAACCATAAATTATCATCAAATTTTTTCCATATTGTAGGGACAGGTTTTAAACCTGTCCCTACCCAACGAATATGTTTTGAATATAAAAAAACCACAACTTGTCTAAAAACCTCCCCAAAAAATAAAAAAATCGGGATATTTAAATCCCGATTTAACCCATTTATTATTCAACCAGTGTCGTCATTTTGACAACACTTTCATATATTTCCGCCCCTGCCATATATCTGTCATGATGACAGAATATGGCATCCGGAATCCCAGATTCTCTCTGAAATTCCTCTCCCTTCAGACCTCCCCATGATTGAGGCAGCTTCTTTCTGACTGTGAAACTACCTTTTTCAATGGGGATGCCGATCACTCTCCACCCCCCGCTTATTGAAGGATAGATAACAAAATCCTTTTTGTCATCTTCCGACAATTTGTGGTTAAATTCAACCACTGGATCAATCCAGGGCAAATTGCTTTTTTCAAGCACTATATATTTTTGCCCATCGGATCTTTCCAAAGACTCTTTTATCAAATCTGAGGCTTCAACCTCAGCTATGACAGCCCTCAATAATTTATTGAAAACTGTCTTAACTATTTGCAAGGCTTCACAGAAGTTTTTATCCACTTCTGTTTCATCCTCATCCCAGTTTGGATTAAAGTTAAACAATAGTTCATAAAATGAATCATTGTTACTCAATCCGTTGTCCCTGGCGTCGACAATTTGAACAAACCTTTCATCAACCTTGTCGACGACTTCTTGTCGGTATTTGGTTGGTCCGAAATATTTCCAGACCAAACCGGCACTAGCATAGGGAATTCCATTTTCCCTTTTTTCTGACCACCCTTTAATATGGTGATCGAAGTTATTTGTGGCAGGATCAAATTTTCCTCCCACATCTATCCTGTAATCCGCATCCGCGGATACATTTTTTCGGGAACATCTTTCCACTTCTATTTTTTCATTTGGAAAAATATCCCCCATAATCGCAATCGCCAACAATTCGTCGGCATGGAACCTTCCATCATGAGTTGCTATTCTCATGACAAACACCTCCTTCTTTTGCTATTCTTACTAATCTCTCCCATCTTTCCCTCATATTTTTTGAGGGATTATCAATAAACAATTCCTTGATTATCTCAAGGCGGTCATTGATATCGGAAAAATACGAAAGATTTTTCTCGACCTCTTCTCCATAGCCATTTTTTATTAAAGCTATGGCAACTTCTTTGGGATTTATTTCATCCATTAAATTAATAGTTTGGATAAAAAAAACCCAATAATCACGATGCCATACTTTTTTGTGGTTGGCTAAGACCCACTCAACGAGTCTTCTGTTCCACTCTCCCTTGTTCGGTTTCTTCCCTATGTATTTCCTTACGTTGTTAAAACCATACCAGGGAAAATTTACCATAGCGGTAAACAGAAAATCCTCATCGATGTCTGGAAAACAATCTAAATTTTCCAAAAGGGATTGGGGGTGTATTATCTTCGCTATTTCGAACATCAAGTCGTTATCAAACAACTTTATGTTCTTAATTACTTTGTCAGAATAACAAAACCGACAAAGTAACTTAACTTCATATATCCCTAATTTATCCAAAAATTGTAGCTTTTCTACTAACTCGAAAAGCATTTTTTCGGATACCTCCTTCTCTTGACTTTTGACATAATCAAAAATCAATTTGTTGAACTTTTGACTTAATTTTAAATTACTCTTCTTCCCTAATTTAAAATATATTAAGTCACTCACAAACTCCTCTTCGTTGGATAATATGTTATATAAATATTCCAACTTTTCGGAGTCTTCTAGTTCAAATGGGTTATTCTCATCGAATATCCCATTAAACAAAGATCTGTAATCTCTTATATTATACAATGCAAAAGCTACCTCTTTGCCAAATGTTTTCTTTTCCCTTAACAATTGAAATACCAAATAGCTGGTATTTCTGTCTTCCAAAATATTCTGGAAGATTTTTGTCAATTCATACTTCGTTAACAAAAATGAATTGACATTTTCTAGAACCTGTTTTGCAAAACGGGGAGCGTATTGCTTAATAGGAGGCAACAATTCCCATGCTATCTCAAAATTTAAATTAACAAAATTTTTGAGATAATTTGCAAGTAACTCCCTATTATTATTCCTTATCCACTGCTTCGCCAAAGCAGTGTCATAGGTTATTTTTGGACAATCCATCTTTCCATTCCTCCTTGCCCACTTAAGGGCTAAAAATTTTTCACGCCCAGCCTCTGCGACCGGGTCGCGTTTTTCAAACCGAACCATCAATAAATACTTTATTTGTTAAATTTAACTGCAAAATATTTCTTTTGACACTTCGGTTTGAAAAAAAATTTTAGAAGGAATTTTTTTGTATGCAATTTTTTAATTTTCCATTTTGGTTTTTCATTTCCAAAACAACAAACCAATAATATCATAATAATAATAATAATATGTCAACAAGCAATTTTATAAAAACTGCCTATCAATCATATATTTAATTATTAATTTTACTTTGCGATTCCATTGCATATTGCATATTGGATCTTGCATATTGTTTTCTTACTACTTATTTCTTATTTATTACTTCTTACCAAACCCCCACCATCCTCCACATCCCCCACAAATTTATTCCCAACAATACCAAAAAACATACATTGATCAAAACATTCCACAACAACAATTGTCGATGCCAATATTTTTCCCGCCAAATATAGAGCCAACAGGCACCAAAATACATCGCCACCGGAAAGTAAAATATAAAATTTAAAATCATAATAACTTGATTAATATTTTTACATATCTTCCTCGCATTTTTTCATTGCATATTGTTTGTTGCATATTGCATATTGAAATGCGATTCGTTTGAAATTTGGAATTTGGAATTTGAAATTTCTCGCGATTTCAATTGAATATTGCATATTGATCCTTGCATATTATTACGAATGAGATACCCGATAAAGAATATTCGCTCCGCTCATGTCTTTTCGGGTATGACAAAATTAGTTAATTATCTTTTTTCACTGCGCTTCGTTTGAAATTTGGAATTTGAGATTTGGAATTTCTTGTTTATTGGATATTGATCCTTGATTATTGTTTTCTGTTTGGCATTTGAAATTTCTCGCGATTAAATTGCATATTGAATATTGATCCTTGCATATTGTTAGTGTTTGAGATTTGGAATTTCTAATATCAATACCCATCATTTATCTCGTCCACCACCACTATCTTCAATCCCTCCGCCTTCCGCCAGTATTTTTTTATAAACACATTCTCCCCATTCGTCCACATCCGCCCCGTCTTACTCGCATTTCGCCTACCATTATCAAAAAGCAATTCATGCAATTTTTTTGACTTCCGATAAAACACCAGCTCTCCATTTTTACCTTCCCCGATTATCCACCGATGAGTCGGATGTGGCATTGTCGCCTCATTCATCAAGTTTGGCACTTCCAAATATCCCCCGCCATCTTTTTTAGTTACCCGCAATATTTCCTCCACCACTTTTATTGGATCCGCCACATGTTCCAACAAATGACTGCAATATACGAAATCAAAACTTTCATCATCAAACGGCAAATTGGCCGCATCCGCGTCCACTATTTTTTTACCATTCGTTTTTATCCCACCAAAAGTCGCCCGTTGATCATCTCCCAAATCCAGCTTATCCACCAGCACATCCGCCCGCCAAAAAGGTTTGTCACCACTCCCAACATCCAACACTTTAGATCCTTTTGCCAAACCAAAACCCGGCTCCACCTTTCTCTTGTACCACCACCAAATTGTACTCAAATAATTCTTCATTTTATATCACTCGATTATTTTCTTAAACTTGCCCAAACCAACCACCCCCCACACCCGGCCAAAAACACACCGGAAACAATCAACAAAATATGATAAATGCTCGTCAAATCATATTCCCACACCACATCATAACTGCCATCCGGTAAATTAACATCGTACCCTTGCTGCCAACCGTTTACCAATATCGGTCGGCTCTCCGCCACCAAATCTTTGGTTCCTTGTTTATACACTTTCATCTTCCAAGCCGGATGATATGATTCTTTAAACACCAACATTTCTCGATCAATAACATCGATAGTTGCCGTATATTTTACCGGACTATCTTTTTTCCAACCAAGTATCGTGTCTTCAATTTTATTATAACTATTATCAGTCTTAAAAAACGCCAAGTTGTTTATCACAAAACTGCCATTATAACTAATCAATGTCAACCAATTATCTCCTTGATCCAAATTTACTATGCCCACTTTTTTCCAAGCATTCTTTTCATTCTTTCCCACCTTCACTTGCCAATCTTGTCCGCCAGCTCCTACCAAAAAACTATCGTCATTCGCGTTTCCATCCACATTTACAAACATTTCATATTCACCGCTTTGTGGCATATTCACCTTCACATGCATGGTTGGCACTTGTTGCGTTTGCGATTGTACAATCTCTCCTTCTTGATAAAAAGAAATATTGGCCACTCGAAATTTCAACTCGCGATTATTTTGATTCGGAATTTGCACAACACGATGCGGTAAAATTTTTATTCCCAATAATCTTGGATTGTAATACTCGTTTTTCTGTCCTTGCAAAATCGCCATCAAATCATAAAATATTGTCTTTTGTCTGCTATCCTTGTCAAATTTTATCGACTCCACCCATACTGTTTGATCGATCACATTGTCATAATCCGTATCCATTTGCAAAGCCAAATCGTAGTATTGCCACTCTTCGTCTTCCACTCCCAGATCAATCGTCATATATTGTTGCTGCCAAATATTCACATTAGTGTCCACAATCAAACTACCAAATTCATTCACCATATCTTTCTCACTAAATTTTGACTTTATGACAATTTCATCTGTATTTTGGGTATCAATCGACTGTTGTGTTTCGGCAAAATCATTATAAAAAGCCACCTTTGAAGATAAATCCAATTTATTCTCCGCTTTTGTTTTCAACTGATCGATATCCAACCAGTCCGCTTGTCGCGGCACCCTGACCAACATTCCCGGATCTGACATAAATTTCAGATTGGAAATTTTGAAATTATATTCTTTTTTTATTTTATCGTTCATGTCTACGCCATATTCCTTGTGCGGCTGAAATCTAATTCCCACAATTCGATCCGTGTCCGCTGCATATTCCAAATTATTTATTTGGAAAAAATCACCTACTGCCAACAAGTTATCACCATTATTCAACCTCTTCCACAATTGTAAATCCGAACTGCCATCTCCATTTTGATCAATATCCAAAGCCATTTCCCAAAAACCAATTTCATTATTTTCCACGGCCGCGTTCACACTAATTATTGGTAACAAATCATTATCAATTTTTACGTCATATAACATTGTGGCAAATTCGTTTTGCTCCGCACTACCACCAAATTTTGCCATAACGTTTACTTCATTCTCGCTTGCCTTAAAATCATATTGTGAATATTCCGGAAAATTTTCATAAAAAACATTGTCTTTATTTAAGTCAACACTTACTTCCGGCACGTTTGATACTTTTTTTACATTTTCCATCACTATTTTATTGTGACTATACAGACTATCCGCTACTGTCTTATATATTTCATCAAACTTTTCATCCGGTACCAAAGCCAACAAACCAACCATATTTGATCCGACCACATTGGTAATCATCAAATCACCTTCACCAGCTTTCACTTCCACTACTCCCACTTTTTCCCAACTCATATTATTGTTAATAGATTGTGTATCTATTGTCTGATAGTAATCCCGATATTCCACCGCTATTTGCCCCCCATTTTTGTTTTCATATTTTTCGACATAGATTTGATAGCTTCCATCTTTTATTCCCCTCAAATCAATTTGCAATTTTGCGTCTTTTTTGTTTGTCAACGCAATCAAATCCGGATGCGCTGCCGCCTCTTCGTCAAACCACCAAGCTCTTTCATTTGTCACCCATCCATCCTCAATATCCAATTCTTGATTGGCCCACAAACCACTTTCAATCACCACTACATCTTCCTGTTTGATCATCAAATCAAACCAATTATTATTGTTCAACACCACCGTCGCGTCATCCAGATACCCCTCCGTTATCTTTGTATCCTTCGCCATTACCGTCTCATTACATTTTGCCAAACCGTCTATTTTTAATATGTTATTCAAATCACTCCAATTGCCGGACAAATAACAACTATTTGCAAACTCAATTTTTTCCGTTGTCGCAAAAACATATTTATCCCACCACTCCGATATTTTTTCTTTTTTATCTTGATACAAATCTAACATATCTTCCAATTGCTTATTGGCCAAACTTTGGGCTTTGTCGGTATATCTGGCAATCAAAGTGTATTTGCTTAAATCAGTCTTAATATTACGACGCATTATTATCTGGCTAATATCATTCATTGATAAATATCTCGTTAACACCGCCCCAAATTCCCGGCTATTGAAATACATTTGTGACTGCAAAAAAGTCGCAAATCTTTCGTTCAATGGTGTATATCTTCCCATCTGACTAATCGACCCATTCTCCGCATAATAAATTGACGGATCAAAACCGGAATAATCTTTGCCATCGATCAATAGTGGCTGCAAACCCGGCCAATACCATACTCGATCATTATTATCGCTCGATACTTGCTGGTCATTGTCTAGTGAAAATGTCTGTAAATTATTCAACAATTTTCCATCCGCAAAGAATGGACAAACAAATATTACCATTGCTATCGCCAATACATATTTCCACCATCTGCCACTCGTTTGTTTCATTTTTTGCCACATCAATCCCACCAATACTGACATCGACCATACTACCAAAAATGTTGCGTGATAAACTTCTCTAAAAAAATTGAATATCAATGATTTATTCAAAATAAATTCTGACATTTCCGGAAAAATTCGGTAAAATGCCAACAACAACACTCCCGTCACATAAAAAACAAAAAAACCCCAATAAATTCGTTCTCGAGTTTTATTCAAAAAATAAATTATGGCAGTTATGATCACAATTGTTGCTTGCCACCATATTTCCAACCAACCCGCCTCTTTCAATGAATTGGAAAAATAATCACCCACCGACCCCATCAATGCCAACGACTGATAAATATTGCTTGCGTTATACCAAAAACCGGCCAAAGTTGTCGGCGAACCCGAACCGCCCAACTGATTTTTATATCCCACCATTTCCACACCCAACACCACCAACCACGGCAAATGCACCAATACACTCACTATACCAATGATCAAAAATGACCAAATTGCTTTCTTCCAATTATATTTAAATATCAACACCACTGCCCAATACACCACACTCAGCATAATAAAAAACTGCAACTGCACCCCGCAAACCGCAAACACCAAACTGGCTAAAATTACTTGTCGCCAATATTTTTTTGACCACAAGGCCACTTTCTCGTCCAAAAAATCTTGTGTCAATCCGACAAACAACGGCGCCAAAGCATAAGCTATCCAATAATTAATATGTCCGGCAATTATTTTATTAAATACCAATGGATTAAATGTATAAAACATCGAACCCATCAAACTGGCTATTGCGTCCTTAGTAATTTTTTTTATACTGCTATAAGCAAAAACACCGGTCAGCAACAAAGTCACGACAATATAAGCTCGAGAAAAAACATTTCCTCCTACTCCCAAATATCCCAACCATCCCAATGATAATCTCACCAAATAATCGGACAAATATGAAATACTAAATCCACCTCGAGCATCAATCCATGGCCACCAAGCATGCTGAAACCATTTGACAATCTGGTCCGCTCTCTCCGGTACCGACCAATCATGTCTCCAACCAATCGTTCCTTCTGGCCACAATACTCCGCGCATCGCCAACAATACCAATACTAAATACAATATTGATAAAATCAGATATTTTTTTCTATCTGACCCTCCTACTAATTTTCTAATTTTTTTGAACACCAAATTTTTCTAAAAAATAATTTCTACCAATCACTGCCCGCCTTCATCAATTGATATTCCTTTTGACTGATATTTTTCCACGAATATTCAGTTACTTCTTTCGGCAAAACTGAAGTTTTTTTCCGCTCATTCAATATTTTCAAAACCCGCTTGGCAAACAAACTAGTCTGTCCTTTTTTTATCCATTGCACAGCGTTTTTCCAAATCGGTCTAATTTCTGGCAAATCATAACACACCACCGGCAAACCGGCCGCAATCGCCTCGGCAATCACAATCGCCCAATTTTCCTCATAAGTCGGCAAAACAAACACTTTTGACAACTTCAACATTTCAAATTTTTTGTTAAAATCATATTCCGGACCATGCAAAATAATATTTTTTTCCAAACCTGCCTCAACAATTTCCTCTTTAACTTTTTTTACCACCTCGTCCGGTCCATCACCAATCACCAACAATTTTGCTTTCGGCCGATTCTTTACTACCTTTTTCCAAATCTCCACCAAATCATACACACCTTTACCCGGATTTAATCTTTTTAAAAACACTCCGTCATACTTTTTCTTACCTTGATAATCCACTTTTCGAATTTTTTCCAAATCCACTCCGCAATATACCGTCTCAATCTTTTTCTGATCAAAATATCGGCTATCAACCAACTTCTGCCTTGTCACATCGGAAACTGCCAATATTTTTGTCGCTCTGGATTTTATCAAATAATGCGCCACCAAATTTTGATAATAATATATCAAATTATAAATAAATGGAGTTTTGCCTCGATTGTTACCCCACGGACTATCCGGCACCCAATGTATCAACGCCATCCATCTCCAACCGGTTTTCCGCGCCAATTGCCACGCCGGCCAAACATCATACGTGTGTTCGCAAGAAGAATACAAAACATACGATTTATTTTTCTTATCTTCTGTTTTCCACCACTTCTTTATCGCTTCTATCGATCGTTGCACTCGACTTATTCTCGCTAAAATGTCACCTTTCTCACTTGTCTTGATGTCAATCACTTCTCAGTTTTTTCTTGCATAATTATTTATCAACTTCACTCCAATGGTTGATGTGAAAACAATTACTCGATGATTCCCCTTTTTACTGATTTCTTGCAAAATTCGTAATGCCCTCACGTCTCCACCGGAAATTGACGGTTGACCATTATTTTCCGTTATTCCGTTAATAAACGACACTACTACTTTTGTGTTATTTTCTTTCACTATTTTAATTTATATCAAATAATACTAAATTGATTTTTTTGCTTCTTCAACCACTTTTTCAACACTTTCCTTTTCAGTCAAACTGATCAAGTATCCACACCCCATCGCCGACAATTCTGTCAAACGCAAAAACAAAAATGTTACACTCACCCACGGGTTATCCAAAAATTTTGTCCATTTTTTTTATAAACACCGGCCGCCAAAATTTGGTCGTTGTTCCCGCTTTATTATCCACATTTCCCTCACCACTTATCGCTACCCACGGATTTTTGATCAACGCCCACACCTTGTTTCCGGTTTTTTGTTCATCAACGTTACTATTTTTTTTCTTGGCACATTTGGCAAAATAATGCTTGGCTGATTTGCCGTATCGATATTTCTTTTTGATAATATCCCACCACCTCAAATGTTCTTCATTATGATAAACCATAAAACGCGATCGGCCCACTATTCCCAACTGTCTTATTCTCTCCGTCAACTCCATATCTTCGGCATACAACAAATTTTTATCATACCCCCCGGAACGCAAATATGCTGATTTACGGAAAAATCTTGGAGACTCAATCGATTCATCACCGATATAAAACTCTTTTTCCAATCTTCTGGCCAATGACCACATATTTCTACCAATCTGCAATTCCGGCAAAATAGCCGCCACCATATTTTTATTTTTTTCCATCTGCCAAACACAATCCGCCACCAGCTCACCATCCAATTTCATATCTGAATCAATAAACAATAAATATTTACCTTTGGCTTTTGTGACCGCCAATTCTCGTTGATGATTTCTTTCCGGACCGGCAACAAACACTTTTTTTGTATACTTCTTTACCAACTCCACTGTGTCATCGGTCGAAAAATTATCCACCACAATCAATTCAATATTTTTATATGACTGATTGGTGATCGATTCCAACAAAGGGGAAATAATCTGCGCCGAATTTTTTGTGGGCACGATTATTGATACCAAAGGTTGGCGAATACTTTTCATAAACTTCGTTTGCAACGGTTTAAAATTTGAAATTGGCTTTTCTTGATTCATTAATTCTTTCAATATGATCAACATTTTATTTGCCGATTCATTCCAATTATATCTTTTTGCTCGCAACGACGCTTGCTTTTCCAGTTTGTATCTCAAACCGGGATTACTCAATACCTCTCTGATTTTATTTGATAGATCGTAAATACTATCTTCTTCAAACAACAAACCGGTTTGCCCATCCATAATTGAATCTCTCAAGCCGGGAATATCGGACCCAATCGCCAACGTTCCGCAAGCATTCGCTTCAATCACTGATATACCCCAACCTTCATGACTGGAAGCGGTTACAAAAGCCCAAGCTCCCGACAACAAATCTTTTTTTAAATTTTCCGAAACAAAACCATGAAACACTACCGATTTTGCGATTCCCAACCTGGCTGCCAAATCCTCCAAATTGTCTCTTTGTTCACCATCACCAACAACATGCAAAGTCAGATTTGGAAATTGATAAAATAATCTCAATAACGATCGTATCAAAAAATCAACTCGTTTATATGACTTCAAACGACCCACATATATCAAACTTGGATTGTTCGTCTTAGCGCAACTTTTCTTATAATCTTTTTCCACCGCATTCCACACAATATCTACTTGTTTTTCACTTATTCCAAAATAATTTACCACATCTTTTTTGGTACTCTCCGACACTACCAAAAATCTGTTATAACAATACACAAAACCAATCAAATATTTTTCCAGCCAATAACCAACATAATTCAATGGCCAAAACATCTCTTTGAACCACTGTTTCTTAAACACATGATGAGTCAAACAAATCACCGGTGTCGAAGTAATGTAAATCGGAGAAAAGAAAGGAATCCCATTATTTTGGTCCACTATCACATCAAATTTATTTCTGAATTTTGTCAAATAATACCACGCCGCCCACAAATAAACCGTAAACATATTCCCTTTTCTAATCACTTTTATCCCATCAACACTTTCTTCCACCAAACTACCACCCGGATGCATACTGGTAAAATAAGTCACTTCATGACCTTTTTTTACCATGTTTTTGCATATCTCATGCAAATAAACTTCCGCTCCACCTTGCCATGGATGTTTGATATCTCGCCAACTCAATATTAATACTTTCATATTGCTCATGTTTTTTGGAAAAATAGTTCCAGTTTATTATAAATAAAAATACTGTTTTGTCAATCCTTTTTTACTCATATTATAAATAAAAAAAATTAAATTGTTATTAAAAAAATTTAAAACCGGACTAAAAAATCCGGCTTAACTTTTTCTTAATTGTCATCAACCTCCTCTTTCTTCAATATTTTCTTTAATTTTTTTTTCGCTTTCTTATCTTCTTTTAAATCCTTCAGATATTTTCTCTTCACCTCCATTTCTTTTTTTCTCAATCCTTTTGGTCTTTGAAAATTTCTCTTCACCCAAAATCACCCTTCCTAAAAATTTTTTCTAGCTATATAAAAATATAATACTAATCAATATTTTCGTCAATTAAATTTTTTTGTCAATTCATCCTACCCTTCATTTTTTATCAAAATCCATCTGACCGGATATTGCGGCACACTTTTTGTGTTCTTTTCCTGATAAGCGGTCATAATCCATTCCTCCTCTATTTTTTCTCCATTTTTTTCCAAATACTCCACCGTTTCCGGTTGATGTCGCGCCATATCCTCATCTATCACTACCAACTTATCGGTATTGTTTCGCATTATATCTTTTAAACCATCAAAACAATCCATCGACGCATGTCTTGTTTCATAATAAATCGCTTCCGAAAACACCGAGCATACCACTACGTTTGCCTCAATATTATTATTTTCCATAACTTCTTTGGTTTTTATAGCCACCGACTGTTCATAACCAATGGTCGGTAAAAAATCTTCCATTAAATCAAAATATAATTGTCCCGAAACCATCACTATTATCAACAACCACCATAAAATCATCAACCACTTATTTATCATCAATTTTTTTTCCAACCATTTCCACACATAAGCGGCCACAACAACCAACAACACCACCACATGAACATAATACCGATATTCTCCCCGCGAAAAATACAAAAATACCAATAACAGTATTCCTACCAGCCACATCAAAACTTTCTTTTCCTTTCGCAGCAACGCCAACAACAAACTTACTCCAAATATAATCATCAACGGCAAATCATGCCAAACAAACATCCATAATGGTTGCCAATTTACCTGCCAATTTCCACCAATATGCCAGAAATAATAACCAAGCAAACCGATCGGAATAATCGTTAACAATGGTTGTATTTTCCACATCAACCAAAACCCCAACAAACAAATTGCAAAAGCAAAAAACAATTCATGATATTCCAACACCAACCCGATTTTCGATAGTTGGTCACTCAACCAAAAATTTGCATCATAACTAAATAAATACAAAAACAATTGATAACCTAGCCAAACAATCATCGATATCCAAACATAATAAACCAATTCCTTAAGATTTTTACGCATTGTGTTGTAAATCAAACCGACCAGCAACAGTAAAACCACCATCTCCAAACGGAAACAAAATGCCACTCCCATAATCAATGCCGACAATATCCATCCAATATTTTTTTCACTATAAACCAATATCGTTATTGCTCCCAATATCAAACAAATGGTCGGAATCTCGGCCATTGTCACCATTGACCACGACCGAAAACTATAACTCAAATACAACATCGCCGCCCCCGCCAAACCGACTCGATTTGATTGATATATTTTTCGCAACAAAAAAAAGATTAATACCCCGCTTGCTACATATGCCGCCAATATCCAACCTTTCGCCATCACCAATTCACTCACATTACACCATTTGCTCATCAATAAAATAACCAGTGAAAACCCACCACGATAAAACAAAGGAAAAAAATAATCGCCATTCATTCCCAATTGCCCACCCAGAAATCCAGTCTTGTCCATCAAAATTTTCGGCAACAATATTGCGTATGAATCAGCATTAATCATCAATGGCAAAAATTTTGGCAGTAACAATAAACCGCCCAACAATACCATCAAAAAACTGATAATTGTTTTCAAATTTTTTTCGATAAACTCAATCATTACTTTTCTATACACTTATTGTATTTTTTTCTAAATAAAAAATGCTAATTTATCTACCTTCCGCTTTTATGTTCGAATTGTAAAACAAAACCCTTGAAAAAACAACTAAAATATATATAATTAATTTGACATAAACGTTTTTTTGATTTGTTATATATAATTTTTTCTTAATTCTATCTTAATAAAAATTTTGTTTCATGAAAAATTTTTATTGCCAAGTTCGACTGATCGCTGTATTTATTTTTTCCTTACTCCTCCTTTTTAGTTCTGATTTTGCTTTTGCCCAAAATACCACCAAACAAAGGACCACTGGCACATATCTGCCGGCCAATGCCGCCACCGTCCGCCGTGACACCACTGTCCAAAACGGCCAAAAAACCGATATTTCATTACCGGATGGTACTCTTACCCTCAATATCCCGGAAAAACTTTATTCCAGCGATATTCGTTTTTCTATTGCCAAAATCACCCATCGCAACAATTCCGCCGTCCCCGCTCTCAAAATCGACGGTGAGGATTTTGTCAGTAATGAAGTTTATGAAATCACCGCCACTGATACCAATACCGATATGCCTGTCCTAAATTTCTCTCAATCTTTTACTATTACTTTCCGATACTTAGATCAAGACATTGCCAACTTTGATGAAAGCAAAACCACCGTTCGCTACTTCGATCGTATCAAACAACAATGGACCGCCATGGACGTTAATAGAGACACCGATTCAAATACCATTTCAGTTAATAGTGATCACCTTACTCTTTTTGCTATCACTGCACCGATTACCAGTACTAGCATTATCAACCAAAACTCCAGTCAAACACAAACTTCCGGCACTCCTTTTTGGTTTATTCTGGTTATTTCTTTAATTGTTCTTACTATCATTGGTTTTGGTGGATGGTATATATATGTCAATTATCTCCACGCCTATTTTGATCAAAACAATTTTTCCGAACAATCGGTCTTTGGTGGCAGTGAAGACCAAACTGTCAATCAATCGTCTTCCACAGAAAAATATTCTTCCACCCCTCCTTCACCCGGCTCACAAAACAAACCGGCTCCACCCTCCTCCGACTCACCCACCGCCCAACCCACCAACGATCCGGACAATCCTAATTCATCTAAATCAGATCAAGAAATTTGGATCGATTTCTAAAAAAATAAAGCCTAATCACCGGCTTTATTTTTTATTTCACTTCACACTATTAGATATCGATTTGTTTACCAATAAATTTTATCTTTATTTTTCTTTCCGGTTCTTCACCGACACTTTCTGTTTCCACAAAATCATCTCCACGCAAAGCCATATGCACAATCCGTCTTTCAAAAGCATTCATTGGACGCAATATCACTTCTCTTCCACTCTGGCGAACTTCTTGCGCCGTCTTTTTTGCTAAAAACATCAAACTATCCGTTTGCCGCAACTTATAATTCATAATATCCAATGCCAACATTCTTTCTTCTTTATTATCCAATTCACAAATCTCTCTTACCAACGTACGCCAAATATACTGTAGCGAATACAAATTATCACCTTGTCTGCCAATCAACAAAGCCGTATCTCTATTTGACAAATCATTAATATTCAATTTTATCGTCCCATCCTCTATTTCAATCAATTCAATCTCATAATGATCCACACTCATCAAATTCAAAATATTCTCCAATACTTGTATGCTTTTTTCTTTCATGACAAAACCTTAATATATATAATAATCACAAAATAATATTCTTTACTGTCTTTTTTTCACGGAAATCGTTACATCATTGTTTTTTGATGTTTCCAATACTTTTGGATTGGTATCCCATTTTATTTCTTCCGCCCTTACATTTTCAATTATTACTTCATTATTATCCTTCACTGGATACCACTTCACCATCAACAACTGAAACACAATATTAAACAATGTCGTCGATACCCAGTATACTGACAAACCCGACATCAAATTCCACGCTACAAAAGTAGTCATCAACGGCATCATATACAAAAACTGGCTGGACATCATATTGGTAATTGCTTCCGGATCCAACGCCTCCCCGTCACCATTTGTATCCTTTTTCTTGGTTTCAACCACCGCTTTATTTTTTCCTTTAGGATTTTGCATCAACCAACTATATACAAACTGCGACAAACCGGTCAAAACCGCCAATGGCCAAAATGGTTTCGTCAGATCTATTATATTCAAAAACATCACATTCAGACTGTCCGGTCTGGCCACAAATGAATACAACAAATCCCAATGGTCCTTGTTCAAATCTTTCAAAACTCGATACAAAGCAATCATTACCGGAAGTTGTATCAACAATGGTAAACAACTTGATAAAGGATTTATTCCATTATCTTTATAAAATTGCATCAACGCCTGCGACTGCTGCTGTTTGTCATCTTTATATTTCTCTTGAATCGCCTTCATTTCACCACTTTTTGATTGCATCAACCTTTGCGATTTCATCGCCGTCCAAGTCAATGGCATCAAAATAAAACGTACCAATACCGTCAACAAAATAATTGCCAAACCAGCATCTTTGATTGGCAACAAATCATATATCAAAATAAACAAATTGTATATTGGTCGAAATAATAGTTCATTCCACACAAACGACATAGACAAATCCTAAAATATTATAAAGAATAATTTATTGATTATTTTCATCATTTCAGTGGATCATCTCCTCCCTTGCTAAAAGGATTGCAGCGCAACACCCGCCAACTAGCCAACCAACCTCCTTTCACAATTCCATACTTTTTAATCGCTTCAAAACCATACACCGAACAGCTCGGATGAAATCGACAAAAACCAAACGGCAACAATTTGCTGAACCATCCATGATCAAGTGAAATTGTTTTTTGGTACACCCGGATCAAAAACAAAGGTAAAAAAGTTGTGATTTTATGTAAAGTTTTCAAATGACTAAATATTATTGATTGCCGTCAGAATATCATTTCTGATCTGCAAATAGTCCATTTCTGCAATTTCCTTCTTGGCAACTATCACCAACCCCAGTCGCTTTTTTTTATTAAATACTTCTTTAGCAACCACTTCTCGAATCAATCTCTTAATTCTGTTTCTTTGCACCGCTAGCTTTGATACTTTGGTTGATACAATCACTCCCAATTTATTCTCGGCAATAAATTTATACCTAATAAAAACCAGATTTCTCTCTATTTTTTTTCCATTTTTCAAAATATCTTGAAAACCACGCGCTTCATTTAATCTGTTATTCTTTGGCAACATCAACTACACGGTTAACTTTTTTCGACCTTTTCTGCGACGATTCTTCACTACTTTTTTTCCACCCGGTGTTGACATCCTTGTCAAAAAACCATGTGTTTTTGCTCTTTTCCTTTTATTTGGCTGATAAGTTCTTTTCATTATTAATATTATTAATTTTAAAATAAAAAATAACTCAACATTGAACAATATTCATTGTAACGCAAAACATTCATCTTTACAAAACATTGTAAAATAACTCTCGCCGACGAAAAATTAAAAAAACAAAATCTAAAAAACAGATTTTGCCTCTTTTTTAATAATGTATTTAATAACTAGAAAAAATTTACCTCAGCGGTAATTGTATCAATCATTACAATATAAATTGCCAAAATAATACCGCACACCATCGCCACCAGATGAACATGCTGATGATAATCTTGTTCATGCCACCATTTGTACCAGCTCCATTTTTCCGTCAAAAAAATATGTGACTTGTGTATTGTATTACTGTGTATTTTTTGCGCACATTTCCAACTATCTCGACAAATTGATTGTGTATATTTCTTCATTAATTAATTCTTTTTTTAAAACAAATCACTATATTGTACCAGATATTTACCAACTTTTCAATATTCAAATTTTTCCAAATATACAATCAAAATATAACAATTATTATTTACGTTTTTTTTAAAAAACAATTGACAATATTTCTTACAACATGCTACAATACTTCGACAACATTAATTATTAATAAAAAAATAAAAAGGAGAAAAAAATGGAAAAAAAGAAAAATTTAGTTGTCTCAGTTATGGTCTTGGCTTTATTTGTCGGCTTCACTTCTTGGCTAACCAATTTATACATTGAAAAAAAAATTGGCTTCAAGCGCTGTTCAAGCCGCTAGTACCGACATCAACGCTCAAGTAAATCCCGGCACTCTATCTATCTCAGCTCCAGCCAATGCTACAATGACTTCTATCGACTTGGATACTCTGCCCGATGCCGGTGGCGATTCTACTGGTACAATTTCCGGAGTTGTCGTCAAAGATCATCGCGCTGGCGCACCGGGATGGAGCGCCACTGCCACTTGTTCAGATTTCTCCAGCGGTAGCGATACTATCACAGTCGATAATTTAACAATTACTCCCAGTACTATTACCGCCATTGGTAACTCATCATTAACCGGTGTTTCCGCTGGTTCTGCTCATACATATTCCAATACATCCGATCCAGCTTCATTAATGACAGCCACCGCCAGCAATGGTCGCGGTCGATATCAACAAGATGAAGGTCTAAGTTTATTTGTTGATATTTCCACCGTACCCGGCACATATTCCGCCACCGTTACCGAGACTGTTGCCTAAATAAAATATGTCATAATATTATTGGCAACAAATTTACCAACATTAGAATAGTCTTTCATGAAAAAAATATTAATCTATCTTTCTTTGTTAATAATGTCCATTGGATTGTTTCCGGCTATCAGTCAAGCAGCCGAAAATGACGAAATGTCTATCTACCCATACGAATGGGATGGCAACAACGAGCTAACTAAATATTGGTTTATCTACAATCTTGATATTAACTCCAATCACCAAGACAAAGTTGTTGTTGAAAACACCGGTGATTCACCAATTTCAGTCAAAATTTATCCGGTTGACGCGCTTACTACTTCCGATGGCGCTTTTGCCCTCAAAAATGAAGATGAAGACAAAAGTGATATGGGTGGCTGGATAAACCTTTCCAAAAGCGAATTGGATTTGGAGCCAAACCAAAAGGAAATAATCGATTTCACTGTTAATATTCCGGCTGATGCCTCGGTTGGCGAACATATTGGTGGTATCGTTCTCGAGAACAAAAAAATAATGGAGGGACAACAAATCAACGTCAAGACCAGAGTTGGTGTTCGTGTTTACGAAACTGTACCCGGTGAAATTATCAAAAAAATGTCTATCGACAACATCTCCGCCAAAGGTATTTATCAATCAATATTATCATTTTTCTATCACTGGAATTTTGACTATCAAATTTCCAACCAAGGTAATGTCCAAATCAATCCCAAAATTACTTCGAAACTCACTAGTTCTTTGTTTGGCAACGTTGAAGACTATTCTCAAACCGTTAATGGATCAATCTTTCCCAACAAATCGGTTGATCTAAAATTCAATCCTACCTCACCTCTATATTTTGGACCATACAAATTAACAGTTACCACCGAACTGGACAACCAAGCACCAATTCAAAAAACGATTAATTTTTGGGTTATTCCTTGGAAATTATTTATCGCAACAATATTTATATTATTGCTAATAATTAGTTTTGTTTATCTACAACGACACCGATCTACCACTATTCCAATCAAAAATCCAACTCAACCAAAGAAATCTTCTTCAACCACCAAAAAAATTAAACAAAAAAAGATATTGTCTAATAAAAAAATTCCATCAAAAAAACCCAACAAACGTTCTTCCACTGCCAAAAAGAAAAAATAACTATCAACGAATTTTTCTTT
>ERZ795059.1475-NODE-1475-length-26115-cov-6.151381_pt1 | contig 26115 bp, 24 predicted proteins | sample MGYA00375143_ERZ795059 | MGnify/ENA primary metagenome ERZ795059 (study PRJEB30188, sample SAMN05720168) | activated sludge metagenome | isolation source: Anaerobic digester | place: USA | collected 2015-01-07 ... | reverse complement strand
GTAGCGCGGGGTCGGCTGGCCGCTGCCGCTGCCATAGGTGTGGTCGTTGGGCAGGCTGATGTAGATGAACGGCGGGAAAATGCCCAGCTCCCACTCGCGGATGATTTCGTCGACCTTCACCTCGTCGCTGACGCCCATGTTCCAGAAGCCGTACTTGATGTCGATGTACGGCGCGTAGCGGTCGAAGTCCTCCATGAAGCCGATGATCTGGCCGTAGCTGCGGAATTCGATGCCCGCGTCCAGCAGGCGTTTGAAGATCGTGCCCGTCTGCGTGCGCGAGGTCGGGTCGATGTCGGGCAGCGGATAGCGGTCGCCGGTGATGAACGCCTTTTCGGTGATGTCGTTGAGCTTGCCGAAGGTCGCCCATAGGTGACCCAACACGCTGGTGTCGCCCTCGACGAACAAGTTGTCGCACACGACGAAATCCTGCGCGAGGCGGTGATGGTTGGGCGTGACGTCCCAACCGAAGTTCAGGTACGCCGGGTCGCGTCGCGTGCCTTCCAGATCGCCGAGCACTTGGTCGTAGGTTTTGTTTTCCTTGAGCACGAAGATGACGTGTTTGATTTGCTCGCTGGGCGTGCCGTACTCGAAGGGAATCGGCGACTCGGCGTCGGTCAGATCCCAGAAGTCCAACGACCAGTTCAGCGCCTGTTCCTGCCGGTCGGTGTAAGTTGCCAGTTGCGCGGCGTCGGGAATCTCCAGCCCGTGCACGGTGGCGCGCCAGTTGGAATACAAGCCCATGCCGTAGGAGCCGTAACCCTTGCCGCTGGTGTAATAGAGCATCCCGTGCGCTTCGTCCAGCCGCAGGTTGGTCGCGTACCAGCCGGTGGGGATGCGGCCGAGCACCGAACCGTCGTCGGCGTCGAGCACGGCGATTTCATTGGCGCCCGAGCAGACGACGTACAAGCGTTCGCCCGCCGCGTCGGCGGCCAGGGCCACCGGGCTGGCGCCCTCGGCCGCGGGCGTGTCGCCGTAGAGCGACCAGGTGTCGATCACGGTCAGGGAGTCCACGTCGATCACGCTGATCGTATCCGCGTCGGTGTTGGCCACGTACAGCGTGGCGTCGTCGGCGGAGACGGCGAGGCCTTCGGGGTTGTAGCCGACTTCGATGTCCGCGACCGGCTCTTTGTCGTCCAGGTCCATCACCGTGACCGAACTGCGGCCGGTGTTGGAGACGAAGGCCAGCGCGCCGTCGGAGGTGGTTTTCACATCGTAGCTGTAGAGGTGCGCGTCGATCGAATCGACCTCCCGGCCGGTCAGCAGGTCGACGATCGCCAGCCGCTTGCCGTAGAGGCAGGAGACGTACAGGTAGCGTTCGTCGGGCGACAAGGCCAGGCCGGACGGATAGTTGTTCACCGCAATGTTGCGCGTCTGCGCCGCGAGGCCGCCGGTGAACTCGAACTCGTAGACCGTCTGACTGCCGCCGCCGCCGACCCAGAAGCGATCGCCCGCGCCGTTCCACACCGCGCCGGAAAACAACTGGCCCACGTCCAAATCCTGCAGCGAGGTCATCGTGGCCGTATCGATCAGCCGCACTTTGTCTTTGTTGGCCGAAACGGTGACCAGCGTCGCGCCGTCGGGGCTGACGGCCAGGTCCAGCGCGAAATTGTCGATGATCGCGCCCAGGCCGGCCGGCCAGATCATGCGCCCGGTGGGCAGCACGTACTGGTCGGTGCCCTCGATCGGCCCCGGCGGCAGCAGCGCGTCGTCGCTGGGGGAAGGCTCGGCCTTCGCGCCGCCGTCGTCGTTGACGGCCATCGCGTCGCCACGGCCCCGGTCGTGGTCGGTGCAGGCGCTGAAAAGCAGGGAAAGGATCGCCAAAAATAATAACGACCAACGGGAGACGTGGCTCATGATCGTTCCTTTCGCTTGGTTCGCCGGAGTTGTATATAATAGCAAGCATTGCGCCCGATGAACAACGGCAAACAAGGGAGGGGTGATGCCGCGTGTGGAGAAGAACAACCGCGGGGAATTCATGCACCGTCAGCTTAATGTGGTCCTCAACGGCATTCCGACGAAAATCAACGCGGGTTTGTCCATTCTGGAAGCGCTCGACCAATACCCGCACCCGGGCAAACACCCGGCGCTGGGCGCGATCGTCGATTTTCAGCTCTCCAGCCTCGGTCGGCGCCTGCGCACCGACTGCACGGTCGACACGGTGGACCTGACCAGCAAGGCCGGGGCGGACATCTACCGCCGCACCGTCGTGCTGTTGCTGACCATGGCCGTCGAAAAATTGCTGCCCGGGCGGCAGATCGAAGTCGGGCAGTCGATCGCCCACGGCTATTTCTTCTCGCTGCGCGACGGGCGCCTTGGCAAAAAGAAGGTTAAGGAGTTGCAGGCGGAGATGGAGCGCCTGCGCGACCGGGCGATGCCGCTGCACTTCATGTTTTATCCGGCGGAAGAGGCGATCCGTTACTACGAGAGCCTGGGGCTGAAATCCAAGGCCGACATGCTGTGGCAGAGCCACCAGACGCAGGTGCTCATGGCCAAGGTCGGCGACCGCTTGACGCTGCCCTACGGCCCGCTGGCCATGTCCACCGACGCGATTCACCATTTCTCGCTGCTGCCCTACGAGGACGGCATGGTGCTGCGATTCCCCGACCGCAAAGGCCGTCCGGTCAAGCGCATGACGCCGCAGCCCAAGCTGTTCGCCACCTTCCGCGAATCGGCCGAGTGGAACAAGCTGATCGGCGCGGCCAACGTTTCGCAGCTCAACCGGCTGTTGATCGATGGGCGCGGCGGCGATTTGATCCGCCTCGCCGAGGGCCTGCACGAAAAGAAGATCGTCCAGGTCGCCGACCTGATCGCCGCACGGCGCAAGGACGTGCGGCTGATTTTGATTTCCGGGCCCAGCAGCTCGGGCAAAACGACCACCTCCAAGCGGTTGTCGATCCAGTTGCGCGTCAACGGCATCGAACCGGTGACCGTCAGCCTGGACAACTACTACCTCGATCCCAGCCGCACCCCGCGCCATCCCGACGGCTCGTTCGATTTCGAGCACCTCGAGGCGCTGGATCTGGAACTGCTCGACGATCACCTGCCGCGGCTGATCGCCGGCGAGAAGGTCGCCACGCCGGTTTTCGACTTCCAGAACCATCGCCGGCATCCGACCAAAACCATTCCGATTCAACTGGCGAAAAACCAGGTGCTGATGCTTGAGGGCATTCACGCGCTCAATCCGCGCCTGACCGAAAACGTGCGTCAATCGGCGAAATTCAAGCTGTTCGTCTCCGCGCTGACGCAGTTGTCCATCGACGAGCATAACCGCATTTTCACCGCCGACACGCGCTTGTTGCGCCGCCTGGTCCGCGACCGCCACTTCCGCGGCTACGCCGTCGCCGACACGATCAACATGTGGGACAGCGTGCGCAAGGGCGAGCAGAAATGGATCTTCCCCTTCCAGGAGGACGCCGACGTGCTGTTCAACTCGGCGCTCGTTTACGAGCAGTCCGTGCTGACCACCTACGCGCGCCGCTTCCTGGTCGAGGTGCCGCGCGGCAGCGCCGCTTACACCGAGGCCGACCGGCTGATGAACTTCGTGAACATGTTCATCCCCATCCTGCCCGAAGAGGTGCCGACGACCAGCGTGTTGCGCGAGTTCATCGGCGGCAGTGCGTTCCGTTATTAGCCGGCGGAAACTTGCCGCGGCCGGCTTGCTTTTGTCGCGGCCGAGGATATAGTGCCGCCGAATTTTCGCGGAGACGAAGGACCGATGGAACACTTTTTTCTGTTTCTGCTCAAAGCGACGATCGCGATTTTCGTCATCTTGAATCCCTTCGGCAACGTGCCGGTGCTCTTTTCGCTGACGCCGGATCTGGACAAAGCCGGGCGGCGCACGGTGATCACCAAGGCTTCGGCGACCGCGTTGTTCGTGCTGTTGCTGTTCGCGGTGACCGGCCAGTTGGTCTTCGACTTTTTCCACATCACCATCGGCGCGTTCCGCATCGCCGGCGGCGCGCTGCTGTTCGTCATCAGCATCTCGATGCTCTGGGGCGAAATGCCGCGCTCGAAAATCACCGAAAGCGAAAAGGCCGCCGCGCGTGCCAAGGAAACCGTCGCCGTCACTCCGATGGGTGTGCCGATGATCGCCGGGCCGGGCTCGATCGTCACCGTGATCAGCCTGATGGACCAGGCGGCGAACTGGACTGAACGCGGCGCGGTGCTCGGCGCGGTGCCCCTGGCCGTCGTCGCCGGCTACCTTGTGCTGCTCACCGGCTCGGTGCTCATGAGCCGCGTCGGCGAAGGCGGCCTGCGCGTGATGACCCGCATGATGGGCTTGATCCTCGCCGTCATCGCCGTGCAATTCATGATCAACGGCATCCACGACGCCCTGCCGCAGATTGTCGGGAAGTAAAAACGTGTCGACCGGTTACTTCGGAATCTTCACGCCGCGATCTTTCGCCACTTCCAGCGCGCGTTCGTAGCCGGCGTCGGCGTGGCGCAGCACGCCCAGGGCCGGGTCGCCGTCGAGCACACGCTTGAGGCGGAAGTCGGCGGCTGCGGTGCCGTCGCAAACGATCACCATGCCCGCGTGCAGGCTGTAGCCGATGCCCACCCCGCCGCCGTGGTGGAAGCTGACCCACGTCGCGCCGTTGGCCGTGTTGGCCATCAGGTTGAGCAGCGGCCAGTCGGCGACGGCGTCGGTGCCGTCCTTCATCCCCTCGGTCTCGCGGTAGGGGCTGGCCACCGAGCCGCTGTCCAGGTGATCGCGACCGATGACGATCGGCGCTTTCACCTTGCCGGTGCGCACCATCTCGTTGAACTTGAGCCCGGCCTTCGCGCGGTCGCCGTAACCCAGCCAGCAGATGCGGCAGGGCAAACCCATGTGTTCGATCTTGCGCTCGGCCAGATCCAGCCAGTTCAGCAGCATCGCGTCGTTGGGGAAAAGGTGGCGCAGCGCCTCGTCGGTCGCCAGGATGTCCGCCGGATCGCCCGACAGCGCCGCCCACCGGAACGGCCCTTTGCCTTCGCAGAACAGCGGACGGATGTACGCGGGCACGAAACCCGGAAACGCGAACGCGTCGGCCACGCCTTCTTCCTGCGCGACGGTGCGGATGTTGTTGCCGTAGTCGAAGGTCACCGTGCCCTGGCGCATCAGCGCGAGCATCGCCCGCACGTGCCGCGCACAGGTTGCGCGCGCCGCCTTCTCGTAGGCGATGATGTCTCGCTCGCGCAGTTCCAGCGCCTCGCTATAAGTCATGCCCGCGGGCACGTAGCCGCGCTGCATGTCGTGCGCGCTGGTCTGATCGGTCTGAATGTCCACGACGATGCCGCGCGCCAGCAGCTCGTCGAGCAGTTCCGCCGCGTTGATTTGCACGCCCACCGACAGCGGCTGCCGCTTTTCCTTCGCCGCGAGCGCGAGGCGCAATCCCTCGTCGAGATCCTTCGCCCACACGTCGAGGTATTTGGTGTCCAACCGGCGCCGGATGCGCTCCGGATTCACCTCGGCGAACAACGACGCCGCTCCGGCCATCGTCGCCGCCAGCGGTTGCGCGCCGCTCATCCCGCCCAGGCCGCCGCTGACCAACAGCCGCCCGCGCAGGTCGCCGCCGAAGTGCCGTTTGGCCGCCGCCATGAACGTTTCGTAGGTGCCCTGCACGATGCCCTGCGTGCCGATGTAGATCCACGAGCCGGCGGTCATCTGGCCGTACATGATCAGGCCCTGTTTTTCCAGCTCGTGAAAATGCTCCCAGTTCGCCCAATGGCCCACCAGGTTGCTGTTGGCGATCATGACGCGCGGGGCGTCGAGGTGCGTTTTAAGCACGCCCACCGGCTTGCCGCTTTGCACCAGCAGCGTTTCGTCGTGGCCCAGATCCTGCAGCGCACGGACGATCGCGTGGTACGCCTCGATGTTGCGCGCGGCCTTGCCGTTGCCGCCGTAGACGATCAACCGCGCCGGATCTTCGCCCACCGCCGCGTCCAGGTTGTTCATCAGCATGCGCAGCGCGGCCTCCTGCTGCCAGCCCTTGCAGTGCAGTTCGGCGCCCGTCGGCGCGGGAATGCCGGGTGTCGGATCGATGATGCGGGCCATGGCAAAACCTCCTTGCGTCGCGATAATCGTGCATGCATGCGCCCATACTAACACCCCAGGCTTGTCGTTCAAGGTGGAAGAGGGAGAGTCTGTATGGGTGACACATTTTTTGTTTGTAAACTGATCTGAATGGCAAAAAATTTTCACTTGATTATATATATAAATGGATATAATATACCCTAAACAAATATAGATTAATTGAAAGGAATATAAAATGGCGTATTACTATGTAAACAAAAGTGCCCAGGAAAATGGCGATCATGAAGTGCATAAATCCGGATGCAGTTTTATGCCGAATGAAGAAAATAGAAGGTATCTTGGTGACTTCACCAATTGTCATGACGCTGTCAGAGAAGCCAAGAAAATTTACCCGAAAAGCGACGGGTGCAAATTTTGTTCGGAAGAGTGCCATACGTCGTAATCGCGCAATTGATGAGCATTCAATTTAACCTAGTAAGAATCAAGTAATTAATAGGATAGTTATGCTAAATGCTCATTACGTGCAATAAAGGTTTTATTCTTTACCTAGGGTAAGGAACCCACAAAGGCCTCCGCCGCGGAGGCTCATCAGCGGCGACTTTGCGTTTCAATGAGATTATTGTTAGTTAATATAGGCGATTTAATTGTTTATTTTCCCTCGAAGAAAAGAATATAAAAAATCTTGAAGAGTTAAGGGAAATCGTGCCGGTAAACGAAGTTTTTTGTAATTAGCCTCTTTAAATTTGGTGTGGGTTGTAGTAATATTTGCATGAGTGAAGGGAGGATTCAAACGGTGGACTCAGCTAAATGTCCATATTTAGGAGTTGGTGTATATACCATCTCCGAAGCGGCGCAATTGATTCATGTGCCTTCACGAAGGGTGCATCGATGGATTAAAAAAAATCCGCTGTGGGCTCCGGACCTATTAAAAATGCACGATCAAGATCTTTTAACCTTTCTTGATATGATTGAGCTTCGTTTTGTTGATGCATTCCGTAGACATAAAGTTTCAATGCGTACGATTCGGGCAGCCTATGAAAATGCAAAACGTATATTTGATTCCAATCATCCATTTTCTTTGAAAAAGTTTAAAACTGATGGTTATCAGATATTCGTAGAGACGGTAGATGATAATGGAAAGGAAAGTCTCCTGGAAATTATAAAAAGCCAATATGCCTTCGGTAAAATTTTGAATGATTTTCTGGAAGATGTTGATTTTTTAGATAGAGACACCCCTCAATTATGGTGGCCGTTATTCCCGAATAAGGAGATTGTTATTGATCCGACAAGACGTTTTGGACAACCAATTGTTAGTGAATTTGGTATTCAAACAGAAAGTATTTTTGATCTTTTTTTAGCGGAGGGCCGGCGGGTAGATATGGTAGCTGATTGGTATAATGTATCAAATCAAGCTGTGTTAGCCGCAGTTAATTTTGAAGAACAATGGAAAAGGAAGATAGCCGCTTGAATTTATTTTTTGATGAGAATTTTGGTCAACGAATTCCAGAGGCATTAAAATTGACGGATAAAGATGCCGAAATCGATTCCACATTTCATCGCGGATGGTCGGGAAAAAGAGATGAAGAATGGATTCAAGAACTTGCAGATGAAAAATCAGATTGGATCATTCTTACAGCAGATTGGCGAATTTCCCGTAAAAAAGGACTCACAGATATTTGGAAACAATGCAATCTTACAACTTTTATTTTTATTGGTGGGTGGTGTCATGCGAAAAGTTGGGATCGTTTCGCTAATACGGTAAAGATTTGGAAAAAAATTCAAAACAAGGCTGATAATTTCCCTAAAGGCACTGTGTTTAAAGTGTATTTAACTCCTGGTCAAGGGAAAATCATCGTGTGGGATGATGTTTGAAAATTCTTAGGTTATGATATCGCTTCTTCTTTAGAGTGTTGGTGGCATTGATATTTGAAATAATTTTAGAAATACTGGTAACGTTTTTATTGATTGTGGTAGCCCTTCCTCCTACCCTTCCTTTGTATCTTGATGCATAATGCCTTGATGAATTTCATTTGGCCCAGTCAGGCGATCATTGCCGTCACCTACCGCTGTAACGCGCGCTGCGCGATGTGCGGCATCTGGCGCAAGGAGTCGGCCGACGAGGTCGAGCCCAGCGTCTACTACCACCTGCCGCGCACGCTGCGCGAAATCAACATCACCGGCGGCGAACCCTTTCTGCGCGACGACCTGGACCGCATCGTCGCCGTGATGCTCGAACGCGCTCCCCGCGCGCGGATCGTCATTTCCAGCAACGGCCTGCTGCCCGAGCGCATCGGCAACATCGCCCCGGCGCTACGGCGGCTGTCCAAACGCCTGGGCGTGCGCATCAGCGTCGATGGCATTCAGGCCGCGACGCACGACCGCATCCGCGGCATCCCCGGCGCGCTGGACAAAGCTTGGGCTTCGCTGGACGCCCTGCGCGCGGCGGGCATCGCCGATCTGGGCGTCGGCTTCACCATGGTCAAAGGCAACGAGGACGAACTGCTGCCGCTGTACGACAAGGCGCAACGAGAGGGCCTGCAATTCACCTCGACGATCGCCCACAGCTCGCCGATCTTCTTCGGCGACCAGGACGATTCGCTGCCCGACATGGCCGCGGCCGAGCGCGTCTACCGCGAATTGCGCCGGCGACAGTTGCATTCGTGGCAGGTGAAAAACTGGTTCCGCGCCTACTTCACCGCCGGGTTGATCGACATGCTCGCGGGGCGGCCGCGCAAAATCGCCTGCCCGGCGGGCCGCGACTTTTTCTACCTGGATCCCTCCGGCGTCGCATTCCCCTGTCACATCAAGGACTGGCCGCTGGGCCGCATCGAAGAAGGGTACGACAACTTGATCAACGCCAAACCCGAAACGCTCACGCGCGTGGACCATTGCGCCGCGCACTGTTGGATGACCTGCACCGTTTCGCCGCTGATGCGGCGCGAACTGACCACCACCACGGTCGACGTTCTGCGCGACCGCCTGGCGGCGCTGGCGGGGAGGCTCTGATGCACGTGGCGATGATCGGCTTGAAAGGTCTGCCCGGCACCTTTGGCGGCGTCGAGCGGCATGTCGAGGAATTGGGCGCGGCGCTGGTCGCGCGCGGCCACGAGGTGACCGCCTACGTGCGCCGGCATTACACGCCTGCGGAAATCGACGTGCGCGGCATTCAAACGCTGCTGCGCCCGACGATCCACACCAAGCACCTGGACGCGACGATCCACACGATCCTCAGCGCGCTGCACGCCGGCAAGCAGGACTACGACCTGGTGCATTTCCACGCCATCGGCCCGGCGTCCTTCGCCTGGCTCACGCGGATGCGCGGCATGCCGGTGATCGCCACCATCCACAGCCTCGACTACCTGCGCGACAAATGGGGCGCCTTCGCCAAGTGGTATCTGCGCCGCGCCGAACGCCGGACGCTCAAGTACGCCGACCGCGTCATCTGCGTCAGCGAGTCGATCGCCCGGCGGCACGTCAACGAAGCCACGCCGGTCGTGCACATCCCCAACGGCGTCGCCATTCCCACGATCCGCCCGCCGCACCTCATCGCCGAACAATGGGGCCTGCGCGGCGGCGACTACGTGCTTTACGCCGGGCGCCTCAGCCCGGAGAAAGGCGTACACCACCTCGTGCGCGCCTACCACCGGGTGGTCAGCAAGCGCAAGTTGATCATCGCCGGCGGCACCAGCCACACCGACGATTACGTGCGGATGCTTCAGCGCGACGCCGACGCGCGTACGCTGTTCGTCGGCTACCAGGAAGGCGAGGCGCTGGCCGAGTTGTTCTCCAACGCCGCCGCCTTCGTGCTGCCCTCCGACCACGAGGGCATGCCCGTCGCGCTGTTGGAAGCGTGGAGCTACGGCCTGCCGTGCCTGGTCAGCAACATCGAAGCCTGCTGCGAAATCGCCGACAAGGAAGGCGAATTTTGCATCTTCTTCAACCGGGGCGATTCCGACCACCTGGCCGTCAAGCTCGAACGGCTGCTGACCGATCCGCGGGCGATCGCCATGGGCGAAACGGCCCGCCGTCACGTGATCAACAACTACGGCTGGGAAAAAATCGCCCGTCAGGTCGAGCGGCAATACAACCTCGTGCTGGAGGGCCGCCGATGATCGTCTGCCCGCTGTGCGCCGCCGTCGCCCGCACGACGCTCTACCGCAACACGCGCAGCGGCGACGTGCAGCGCTGCACCGCCTGCGGCTTCGTCTATTCCGCGCCGTCCGGCGAGACTCGTGCCGCCGCGCCCGCCTTCACCGACGATCCGGCCGTCTATCGCCTCAACGCGCAAGACCGCCTGGGCCGTCTCGAACGCCGCGTCGCCTTGCCCGGCCGCCGGTTGCTCGACGTCGGCTGCTACGACGGCAACTTCACGCTGGCCGCGCAGGAATTGGGCTTTCTCGCCGAGGGCGTCGAGCCTTCGCCGATCGGCGTCGAGCTGGCCCGCGCCAAGGGCCTCACCGTCGCCCAGGGCACACTGGAAGACGCGCCGCTGACCGGCCCCTACGACGCGATCGCGATGATCCACGTGCTCGAGCATTTCGCCGATCCCCTCGTCGCGCTGGAGCGCGCGCGCGCTTTGCTGCATCCGGCCGGCGCCCTGCTGATCGAGGTGCCCAACTTCGCCGCCTGGTCGCGCAAACTGCTGGGCCGTCGCTGGCGACAGTTCATCCCCGACCACGAACGCTTCTTCGAGCCCTACACGCTGCGCCGCTGCCTGGAGCGCACCGGCTGGGCCGTCGTCGATCTGCGCCCGGTGGGCAAGATCGCTTCCGTCGCCTTGCTCGTCGACCGTCTGCGTCGCTATTACAGCCCCGCGCTGGCCGGCGTCGTTGCGCGCTCCGCGGTATTTCTGGGACGCGCCGACGCGCGCCTGACAATCAACCTGGGCGACATCCTGCTGGCTGTTGCCACCGTGCGTTAAGCGCGTTAGACTGCTTTCGTTGAGTCGGCGAAACGATGGGTAAGCGATGAACCGTGAACGATTTTCAGGCCTTAGCGCCTTCATCGTCGCGACGGACGCCCTGGTCATAGTCATCTCGTTCTTCCTGGCGCACTTCCTGGTCGATTCGCTCAAGCAGTTCCTGCCGGATCCCTACCAGGCGCGCCAGTTGTACGAAACGAGCCACTATGGCTGGGTGATGGTCTACGACCTCGCGATGTCCCTGGCGCTGTTGTATCTGTTCGGGTTCTACACCTACGGCCGCACGCTGACGCTCTTCGACACGTTCCTCAACCTCGGCAAAGCGACCGTCGTCGGTTTCCTGCTGCTGATCGCCGTGCTCTTTTTGCTGCGCATTCAAGACGTTTCGCGTTTGCTGCTGGGCGTGTACGCGCTGGTCAAACTGCTGCTGCTCTTCGGCGCGAAGGGCCTGCTTAAATATGTGCTGGGCAAGCTGCAGGAGCACGGTTACAACCAGATCAACGCGTTGGTGATCGGCGCGGGCGATCAGGCCGGGCGGCTGATCGATCGCCTGCGCTCGCAGCCGGACATGGGCTACCGGCTCATCGGCGTGCTCGCGCCCGATCCGGCGAAAACCGGTTCGCGCTTTCACGAGGTTCCGGTGATCGGCCGCGTCGGCGAACTCTACGACGTGCTGCTCAATTACAGCGCCGACGAGGTTTTCTACGCGATGGGCCCCAAGGAGGTCGAGGACCTCAACGCGCTCGTCTTCGCCTGCGAGGAAGTCGGCGTGCGCTTTAGCGTGCTGGCCGACTGGTTCAAGCCCAATATCGCACGCACCAGCCTGCGCGCGTTGGGCGAAACCCCGCTGCTTACCTTTTCCACCACGCCCAGTCAGATCGGCCAACTGCTGCTGAAAAACGTCATGGACAAGGTGGCGACGGTGATTTTGTTGATCGTCCTCTCGCCGCTGCTGGCCGCGATCGCCCTGGCGATCAAGCTGACCAGCCCGGGGCCGGTGCTGTTCGCGCAGTTGCGCTCGGGCCTGAACGGGCGCGTGTTCAAGTTCTACAAATTCCGCACGATGGTCGAGAACGCCGAGGAATTGAAAAAGGACCTCGAGCACCGCAACGAAATGAGCGGGCCGGTGTTCAAGATCAAGGACGATCCGCGTGTGACGCCCCTGGGCCGCATTCTGCGCAAGTACAGCCTCGACGAGTTGCCGCAGTTGTTCAACGTGCTGCGCGGCGACATGAGCCTGGTCGGGCCGCGCCCGCCGATTCCCGCCGAGGTCGTCAAATACGAACGCTGGCAGCGCCGGCGCCTGTCGATGAAGCCCGGCCTGACCTGCTTCTGGCAGATCGGCGGCCGCAACGAAATCGACTTCGGCGATTGGATGACCATGGACCTGCGCTACATCGACAACTGGTCGTTCCGGTTGGACGTCATCATTTTATTGAAAACGATTCCGGTCGTGCTCTTCGGGCGCGGCGGCCGCTGAGCCTCAAGCGCAAAACCACGCGTCGACGCCCTCGGTAAAACCCGCCGCTTGCAACCGCGGACGAATCAGCTCGCGCGCCCCGCGCCGTCCCACGTACGCCAACACCGGCCACGCGCGATACGCGCCGACCTGCGCCGCGTCGATTACCGGCGCGCCGGCGTGCATGCGGCCGATCTTGCGCGGATCGATGTCCAGCCAGGCGATCACCCGCACGCCCAGTTGCTGCAGCGGCCGCACCAGCCGCCGGCTCGTTTTCCCCGCGCCCCAGACGACCACTTCGCTTTTCTCCGCCAGCGGCCCCTCGGTCAGATACTTCGCCTTGAGCGCCGCGAAGGCCTCGGGCCGGTACCGCGGATCCACCCGGCTCGCCCGTTGCGCGCGATCGCGCCAGAAGTACAGCGGCGTAGCGACCTTCGCCGCCGCGTACCCCGCCGCGTGCAGGTGCAACACCTGGTCGTAGTCCTCCGGAAAATCCCCCGCGCGCCAGCCGCCCAAGGCTTCCAGCGCCTCGCGCCGCCAGAGCATTGTCGGGTGCACCAGCGGACACTCGACGAACCGTTCGCGCGCGATGTCCGCCGGCTCGCGCAGCGCGTTGACCCACCGCGCGTATTCGCGGTAACCGCCCGCCCACGCCTCGCCCGGCGGCGGCGCGATCAAACAGGAGGCGCAGGCGATTTCCGGTCGGGCATGCAGCAACGCCACCTGCCGCGCCAGCCGCTCCGGCGCGCAGCGGTCGTCCGCGTCCATGCGGGCAATGAATCGGCCGTGCGCTTCGCCCATGGCCATGTTGAGCGCCGCGACGATTCCCCGTGCGTCTTGCCGGAGCAGCCGGATGCGCGTGTCGGCGCGCGCCATCGTCTCGACGATCGCCGCCGTCGCATCGCGCGAGCCGTCGTCGACGACGATGATTTCCAAAGCGGGGTGAGTCTGGTTTTGCAGATCGGCGAGGGCTTGCGCGATCGTCGCCGCCTCGTCGCGGGCGGGCAGCAGCACGCTGACCGTCGCGTGCGTCAATCGATCAACGCCTTGAGCCGCCGCAACTGCTCGGCGACTTCCTTGCGCGGCATGTCGCGGTACGGCGGCGGCAGCAGGTCGCGGTTGGTGCATTCCATCACCGCGGCCATCGTCTGGTAGTCGATCTCCTCGGCGTACACCGGCGGGATAAATTGCGCGAAGGCCTTGTGGAAGTCGCTCGCCGTCACCGTCTTGCCGTTGCGCAGCGCCGCGTGTTTCTTGGCGCGGATGCAGATCGACTCGATGTCCGCGCCCGACAGCCGCGGCGCGCCGGCCGCCTGGTATTCCTGCTCGAGCGACGTGAGCTTGGTCTGGATGTCGTTCTTTTTGACGAACACCTTGAACAGATCGTCGCGGTCCTTCGCCGTCGCCGGGTGGAACAGCGCGATGTGCTCCTCGGCGCGGCCCTGGCGCTTGATGTCCACCGGCAACAGGTCGGGTCGGGCGGTGAGCAGGAACCAGATGACGCGGCCGCGGTTGGCCGTGTCGGCCATAAACGAGGCGATCGTGCCGAAGATGCGCGAGCTGGTGCCCGAATCGCCCGCCGCGTCGCGGTCGCCGATCCACGTGTCGGCCTCGTCGATCACCACGCCCAGCGGGCCCATCGCGCGGAAGATCGCCAGCAGCTTTTGCAGGTTCGCTTCGGTCACGCCCTGCCACTGACTGCGGATGTTGAGCAGCTTGACCATCGGCACGCCGATTTCGCCGGTGAAGCAGGTGGCCAGGAACGTCTTGCCCGTGCCCACCGGGCCGCAGATCAAATAGCCCATCGGCAGCACGTCCAGCCGCCCCTCGCGCAGCATCTTCGCCGCCGCCTGAAGCTCGGCCACCGCTTCGCTCGCCCCGGCGACCATGTCCAGCGTGTAGCGCGGCTGCAGGAATTCGAGCAGCCCGAAGCACTCGGCCTCGATCAACTCCTTCTTGCGCAGCATGAGATGCTTCATCGACAGTTGCTGCTTGTGGCGCAGCGTCTCGGCCAGCAACTGGCGGATGTGCACGCGGCTCAGCCCGCCGGTCAACTCGGCCACCGCCTCGACCTTGATCGCCGAAAGCTTGTCCCACTCCTGCCCCGCCGTCTGCGCGCGGATGAACTCGAGGCGTTCCGCGCGGTCGGGCAACGCGATTTCCACGGCCGCCATGTATGGATTGCGCACCACGTCCTGGTGCAGGCGGCTCAGATGCTCGGTGAGCAGGCAGACGGTCACGTCGGCCTGCAGGATGGTCGGGTCGTCGGCCCAATTGCGCAGGTAGATGATGCTGGCGCGGTCGGCGTCGCTCAGGTAGCGCGCCTCGCTTTGCGGCGCGATCAGGTCGGCGTACTCGATGACCAGGGCGATGCTCTTGCGCTCGGCGATGCGCGTGCGCAGGTAGCGGTCGATCAGCGGGAAGAGCTTCCCCGGCTCGCGCGGCACCTGGATGATCGTCTCGCGCCCCTTGCCCGTGACGGTCTGGTACGCCTGCAAAAACTGCGCGAAGTCGTTGGCCGTCTCGTTGCCGCCGAAGGTCAGCCCCTCGGCGCGGTCGTAATGCAGCACCAGGTCGCGCCCGGCGAACAGGCTCTTGTCCAGAAACTGCGTCAGCGGCAGAAACTCGACGCGTCCCCCGGCGCGGTAGGGCGCCAGGTCGCGGATGTTGCCGTGCAGCGTGAACTGGCTGATCGTGTGCGAGGCGTATTTGACGGCCAGTTGCGCGGCCCAGCCGGGCAGGGTGGAAACGTAGTTTTGATCGATCATCCTCGGCTCCTTTGCGTCGACGCGATCGACGCGGGCAGTTCGTCGGCGACGGAGGTTTCCAGCTCGACGGTCAGCAACCGCGCGTCGTTCATGTTGGCCAGCACCAGATCGACTTGCGGCGCGATGTCGGTGGGCGAGGACAGCTCGCCGAGCTGGTCGCGCAGCGATTTGGCGGTGCTGTCCATCAGGTCCAGTTGCGCGCCGATACGGGCGCGCCGCTCGCCGATGGTCGCGTAGCGCTGTTCGCGTTTGGCCAGCAGGTCGCGGTTTTGCTCCAGCGCCATGATCGTCGCCGCGTCGGTGCCTTGGGCGATTTTCGCGTCCAGCGCGACGACCTCCTGCCGCAGTTGCTCGGCGGTGGTCGCGCCGGCGAATTCTCTCAAATCGCGGTCGGCGCTCAGCAACGACAGGTACGAGGCGGAAAGCGTCTGCAGATTGGCCAGCACGCCGCCGATCAGCGGGTCGTCGTCCAGGCCGCGCTGTTCGGCGCGCGCGACGATGTCGTTGACGTGCCGCCGAAACAGTTGGTAACGGTCGGCGCGGGCGCTGTCGAGCGTGTTGACCCGCGCGGCGAGCATCTTGGGCGTCACGCCGCTTTGCCAACCCAGGTTGCGCCGCACCTTGCGCCGGAACGCTAGGCTGCCCGAGCGCGCGGCCAGGTAGGCGACTTCGATCGCCGCGGCCGCCGCGCCGACGAACCAACTGCCCGTCAGCAGCGTCAGCCCGCCGGCCAGCACCACGTAAATCAGGTTGCCCGGCGCTTTGAGCGCTTCGGTCGTGTAGTTGATCTTTCCGGCCACGGCTCGCTCCTTCGTTTCGTTGAACGCTTATTTTTACCAAGTTTGGCCGACTGCCGCAAAGCGGGCCCGCCCTCAGCGCACCGCCCGCGCGACGACCGCCGCGTCCACCCGCGCCGCGCCGGCCCGTTTGAGCGCCTTGGCGCACTCGTGCAGCGTCGCCCCGGTCGAGGCGACGTCGTCGATCAGCAGAATCGCCCGCCCGGCGACCGGCGCGCCCGGGGGCACGACAAAGGCATGCCGGACGTTCTTTTTGCGCTCCTTGTCGGTCAGTTGCGCCTGCGGCGGCGTGGGCCGCGCGCGCTCGAGCCACGCGGCCCGCACCGGCGGCAGGCCGGGACCGAGGTGCTCGGCCAGCAGCCGCGCCTGGTTGAAGCGCCGTTCGGCCAGCCGCGCCGGGTGCAACGGCACGGGAACCAGCGCGTCGTAGTCGCGCCAACGCACGCCCAGTCTCTCAACCGCGCGCAACACGCGCGCCAACGCGCGCAGGCCGCCGGTGCGGCGCTGGTATTTGAGTTCCTTGATCGCTTGCGTCGCCGCGCCGGCGTAGGTGACCGCGCCGCGCAGCATGTCGTAGGCCGGCCGCTTCTTCGCGCAATCGGCGCACAGCGCACCGCCGTCGCCGGCCGCGAAGGGCAGGCCGCACACGGCGCACAGCGGCGGGCGGATCGCCTGAACGCGCGGGCGGCAATCGGCGCAGCCCAGCGCGTCGCCGTCGTGTCCGAGCGGGCCGTTGCACCACGGGCATTGGCGCGGCGTCAGCAGGTCGTTGAGGCGGCGGAGAAAACGCGCGGTTAACGAAAGAGCGGCGGTCGAACGCGAAGTCGTCCCGCCGCTCATCGCTTCGTCGCTCAGGCGCCGAATTTGGCCAGCCGCCCGGCGTAGGCCAGCAGCAGCGGCAGCAGGTCGACGCCGCGCACGCGGCCCAGGCCGCCGCGCTGGCAGGCCCGTTCGCCGAAGGTTTGCGCCTCGTCGGGAATGACCAGCCGGGCGCTGATCAGCGTCGGCACGGGGTGGAAGCTGTGGCTTTTCATCGCCGCCGGCGTCGAGTGGTCGCCGGTGACGCACAGCACGTCGGGCCCCAGCGCGGAAATGCGCGGCAGTAGCGCGTCGACCTCCTCGATCACGCGCACCTTCGCGGCGAAGTTGCCGTCCTCGCCGTAGCTGTCGGTTTTCTTTACGTGGACGAAGAAGAAGTCGTAGTCGTTCCACACCTGCGCCAACGTGTCGATTTCGTCGGCCACGGCGATCGCCTGCCGCTCGCCCGGCGCCAATGCGCGGTTGGCGATGTCCGGCGCGGTGGCAATCACGTCCATGCCCACCAGCCGCGCGATGCCGCGATAGTCGGGATAAGCCGCGATTGCCGCGCAGCGCAGGCCGGTCAGCTCGGCGAGGCTGGGGATTTTTTTGTACGTGTCGAAGCCGCGCGTGAGGATGAAGTTCGCCGGGTGTCTGTCGCGCAGCACGGCGCGCGCCTGGCGCAGAATCTCGGCGACGACCTCGGCGGTTTGGCGCGCGGCCGGATCGTTCTCCGTCCCCGCGACCGGTGCCGGCGCCAGCGGCGCGACGCCCACGGCCTGCGGATCGGTGTCGATCAACGCGCCCGACCACCCCGCGCCCTTGAGGTGCATCACCGCGCGGTGTTCCTTGCTGTGCCAGAAATCGACCGCGACGCCCGGCACGCGGATTTTCTCGCGCAGCAGCGCGACCAGCTCGTCGGCCGGCCCGTCCTGAATGCGCCCGGCGCGCCGATCGGTGACGATCAGCCCGTTTTCGTTTTCCTCGACGGTGCAGAAGTTGAGGCGGGCCGAAACCTCGCCGGGCTGCATCACGTCGGGTTCGAAGCAGCGCGCGCCGAACAGGGCCAGCACGCCGCGGCCCATTTCGTAGACCAGCGGGTCGTAGCCGAACAGCGCCAGGTGCGCCAGGCCCGAGCCGGGCGTGAAGCCCGGACCGATCGGATCGTGCAGGCCCAACGCGCCGCCGGCGGCCAACGCGTCGAGATGGGGGGTGACCGCCGTTTCCAGTTCGGTCTTGCCGCCGGGGCCGGTGGCCGCGCCGCCCAGTCCGTCCAGAACCAGCAGGACGATCTTCGACTTGATATTCTTATGCTGCGCCAAACGCGCGATCAGTTGTAAATGCGGGGTAATCGGGTATTCCATCGGCGTTCCTTCCTGGTTGACGATTGTTTCGCGGGTCGTCGGCGTCCGTCAGGACGCGGCGGCCGGATCGAGCCGCTGGGCGTCGGGGTACAGCCCTTCGATGTCGTAGTACAACCGCATCGGTTCGTGGAAGCAATGAAAGACGACATCGCCGAAATCGATGAGCACCCACAGCCCCTCGCTTTCCCCCTCGACGATCGACGGCCGTTCGCCGGCGCGCTTCATTTCCTGAGCGATGTGCGCGGCGATGGTCTGCACCTGCCGCGTCGAACGTCCGTGGCAGACGGCGATGACGTCGGTGTAGGAGCATAGATTGTTGACGGAAAGAAAAACGAGATCGACGGCGCTTTTGTCCTGCGCCAGCTCGGCCAGCCGGCGCAACTTTTCCCTGGTGTTCACGAAGCAGCTCACCTCCGGGTTGTTGATGTCCCAGTCTCATCGTAACCATCCGGCGGCGGGGCCGTCAATCGCCTGGCCGCCCGCGCGAAACGGATATTGCCAAGCACCCGGCGATTCTCTAATCTGACATTGATTCAGGTCGGTTATGCGGGAGGTGGACCATGAAGAATTTCCCGGTTTTGCTTTTTCTGATCCTGGCCGCGCTGTGCCTGACGCTTGCCGGCGGCTGCAGTTGCGACGACGATGACGATGACAACGACGATAACGACTCCAGCGACAACGATGACGACGACGACAACGACGCCGCCGATGACGATACCACCGACGACGACGACGCGGACGACGACGACGATACGACCGACGACGACGCCGACGATGACGACGACGATACGCCGCCCTACAACACCGAATTGTGCGAACCGGCGATGGCCGCGATTTACGAGGATTGCCATCTGTCGATCACCGTCGGCGAAACGCCGCTGACCCGGGAAGAGGCCGTGGCGAGCTGCGAAAACGTCGAGTACCTTTTCTGGCCCTGCGCGTTGGATTGCTACCTCGATTACGAGGAAGATTGCCTCGCCATGTACGTCTGCCTGCAGGAGTGTATCGCCGAATGAAACACCGGCTGATTTGTCTGCTGTTGCTGCTGGCCGTGAGCGCCTGCGCGCCGCCGCCCTGGACCGAACCGCCCCGGCACGGGGACCTGACGATCGTCGCGCCCGGCGACGGCGAACAAGTCGAACGCATGACCGTGTTGCTGACCGGCTGGGCGCGCAGCGACCTGGCGCACTTCGTGCGCGGCGCGGATAAAGCGGAATTGGTCATTCCGATCCCCGCCTTTCTCGTCGAGCGCGCGGACGGCTACGTGCTGATCGACACCGGCCTCGCGCCGAGCCTGGCGACCGATCCCGCGCGCTACGTCGGCCGCTTCTTCGCCTGCCTCGCCAAAGGTTATCTGCACCGGCTGGTCATGCGCCCCGAGTGGGCTGTGCCCGCGCGGTTGCAGGCCTTGGGCGTTGCGGGCGCGCAGATCAAGCACGTCGTGCTCACGCACGCGCACTTCGACCACACGGGGGCCAACCGCGCCTTTTTGGACGCGACGTTCCACCTGACCGAGGCGGCGTTGGACGCCGGCCGGCACAGCGGAATTCTCAAGGGCTACATGGACAACGATTTTCCGTCCGCGATGAAAGTTGCGCCGCTCGACTTTGCCGGCACGCCGCCGTTTTTGACCTTCGCCGGGTCGGTCGATCTGTTCGGCGACGGATCCATGATCGCCGTGCCGCTGCCGGGCCATTCGCCGGGGGCGATCGGCGTGTTTGTGCGCGCGCCTTCGGGACCGACGCTGCTGGTCGGCGACGCCGCCTATCTGCTGCGCAACTTCGACGAGCCGCGTCTGATCGGCCTGACTGTCGACGACGAGGCCGCGTGGGATACCCTGTGTCGCTTGAAACGTCTGCAGGAACAAATGCCGGAACTGCGCATCGTGCCGTTCCACGACCCGGAAGTGTTTCGTTCGCTGCCGACCGCTCCGGAGTGGTTCTGACGGGAGGGCTTATGCTCAGGCCGATGACCGAAGGCGATCTGCCGTCCGTGGCGCAACTGTTTTGCGAACGACTGCCCGCCTCGCCGCTGTCCCAGATGGGCGAAGCGTTCGTTGGCGCGTTTATCGGCGGCTTCATCGCCTGCCCGCTGGGCATGGCCGACGTCGAGCACGACGGACAGCGCGTGTTGGGCTTCGCCATCGCCTCGACCGACGCGGCCGGGACCTTCGCCTGGCTGCGTGAAAACCGGTGGGCGGAATTGTCGTCCTATCGCGAAGCCGCCGTCACCGACCGCGCGCGAGGCTTCTGGCAACTGCTCGAATCCGGCGCACACTACCATCCGCACTATCTGCCCGAAGTGGCCGCCGAGTTGTTGTTCGTCGCCGTGCACTGGGACAAGGAAGGCACGCGGCTGGCCGCCGGGCTGGTGCGCCGCATGTTGACCGAACTGCGCGACGCGGGCGTGAACCAGGTGAAGATCTACGTCGGTCTGCACAACAGCCCGCCGCAAAACATGCTCTGGGCGCTTGGTTTCGAACGCCGCGCGACCTTCGTGCAGGACGGCCGCGAGTTGGTCGCCTACGTGTATTCCAATCTGGCGCAAGCGCCCTTCTTGACGTAAACTACGGCCCGCCGCCGGCGCGAAGCGCCTCGTTTCGCACGACGGCACGCGCAATGCGGACAGTCGAATGAGGGAGACGATGTTAACGGTGGCGGTGATCGGCGGGGGTCCGGCCGGCGCGGCCTGTGCCTGGACCTTGGCGCAAGCGGGCGTGCGCACCTTGCTCTTCGAACGCGACCCCGATCGCGAAAAGCCCTGCGGCGGCGGTCTGACCGACCGCGCGTGGCAAGCCTTCCCGGAATTGCGCTCGCTGGATCTGCCCTTCAACGACGTGGTCGATTTTCGCCTTGTCGGGCCCTCCGGCCGTGCCGCCGACATCCCGCTGCACACGCCGATCCGGGTCATCTCCCGCCGCATATTGGACAACGCGCTGCGCCACGCCGCCTGGCGCGCGGGCGCGTCGCTGGTGCGCGAACCGGTGCGCGAACTGAAAAAGCGGCCCGGCGGCGGCTGGCAGGTCAACGACCACGCCGCGGCGATCGTCGTGGGCGCCGGCGGCATGAACGATCCGCTCGCCCGGTTGCAGGGACTGCGCCTGCCGCGCACCCTGCGCGGCCTGTCGGTCGGCAGGTTCATCCCCGGCGCGTTCGCCCCGCGCATCGTCTGCCGGTTCTTTCCCGAGGCCTACGGCTACGCCTGGCTTTTCCCCCGCGTCGATCACGCCAGCCTGGGCGTGGAATTGCACGGCACAACCTTCGATACCCGCCGCGCGTGGGAGTTGCTGCATCGATTCGCCGCCGAAAATCTGCCCGACGTCGACGTGAACGCGGGCGCGACTTACGGCTGGTCGGCCCCGACGCTGGACGAGGCGGCGTTCGCGCGGCATGTCTTCGGCGGCGACGATTGGCTGCTGGTCGGCGACGCGGCCGGACTGGTCGATTCGACCACCGGCGAGGGCCTGAGCTACGCGTTGGCCAGCGGTCGGCTCGCGGCGCGCTCGATCCTGTTGGGCGAAGCGCCGGCCTACGGTCGCCGCGTGCGCGCGCTGCTGCTGCCCGAGCTGATCAAATCGGCGCGGCTGTCGCCAAAATTCTATCGCTCCTGGTTTCTGCGCCTGTCGCTGCTCGCCCTGTCGCGCAGCCGCACCTGCCGCCGGACCGCGGCGGACATGGCCGGCGGCGCGCAAAGCTACCTGACGCTCAAAAAGCGCGTCTACCGCGAAATGCCGCGCATCGCGGGCGAGATGATTCTGGGCGGTTAGTTGTAGTAGCGGTTCAGCGGACTGAAGAAAATCAGCAAACCGCCGATCGCCATCCCGAGCAGGATTCCCGGCACGATGAACTTGAGCCCGGCGATGTCGAAGGGCAGGTCGGCGCGCAGCCACTTTTTCTTGATGCGCGCCTCGAACTCCGAGCGCGCGAAGGCGTTAAGCTCCAGCACGCTCAAAAAGCCCAGCGCCACGAAGGTCGAAGGATCGTGCCCCAGAAAGCACAGGATCGAGGTCGTCGCGCCCGCGGCCAGCGAAGCCAGAATCACCGCCGGAATGAACAAGTGCTTCACCGAGCGCAGAATCCAGAAGAACATGATCGAGCCGACCACCGACAGCGACATGATCAGCCGCAGGCCGACCACGGTGAGCTTGCCCGGCGAGGGATTGTGGAAAAAATTGTAGAAGCGCGGCAGCAGCACGTAGCCGCCGGTGGCCATCGCCGTGAGCGCCACCACCAGCACGGCGGCCGCGGCGGTGTCCTTGGCGCGCTTGATCAACTCGTGCTTCTCCGGCCCGACGAAATCGGCCTGCGACTCGATCGAGGTGTTGATGATCTCGAAGGCCGGCACGAGGCAGATGACGATCAGCAGCAACGCCTTCTCGTAAAAGGGGATCTCGAACGAGACGTTGAAGGCGAGCATCAGAATGGCGAACCAGATGTGAAAGCGCATGTTGCGCTGGGTGTGCATCGTGTACAGCAGGCCTTCGAAGGCGTAAACGAAACTGCGGCCCAACTCCTTGGTGGCCCGCAACGGCGTCAGAGGACCGTCCATCCTTTTCTCCCTCACGGTTCGGCGAGGTTCATGTAACAGAAACGCCGCCGTTTGCCAATCGCCGAAGCGACGGCCGGGCGGCGGCGCCGGGGAGAATCTTTTATGGCGCTTCGGGCTGCGGCTCCTCGGTCGGCTCGGGCGTCAGCTTGCGCACCTTCAGGTCGATCTCGCGCGAATTGTCCACGCCCTTGAATTTTGCCTCGCCGGGGAACTGGCCCATCTGGTCGGCCAGCCCGCGCCGCTGCAGCTCTTCGGAAATGTACTTGAGCCCGAAAATCTTCCAGGTGCCGTTGGCTTCGATCAGGAAGTTCAGTTCCTCGCTCACCTCACGGCCGTCGGGCAGCTTGAAGCGCACCGTCGAGCCGCGGTACACGTTGAAACCCTGCACCGGATCGAGTTTGCGGCCGAGCGTGAAGCCTTGCTTCTCCAGCTTCTGGCCGAGGTAGTCCTTGTTTTTGTCCATGAACGAACGCTTGGAGATCATGAAATACGCCTGCCACAACTGCTTGTTGTTGCCGCGTTTGACCTTCTCCATGTCCTCGGGCGTCAGGAAAAGCCGCTTGAGCACCTGCGGATCCTTTTTCTCCACCGCTTCCAGGTAGGCGTCGGCCAGCGCCTCGGGGCTGGCGAAGCCCGACGCGAAGGTCGCCGTCGTTCCCGCCGGACCCTCCTTCTGCCCGCAACTGGAGCAGCCCGCCGCGCCCGCGACCAGCAGGGTGAGAATCAGCAAACAAAACGTTCGTTTCATCGTGCAATTATCCTTGCATGCTGTTGCCGGATGTAACGTACCCGAACCGCCGCGCGCTGGCAAGCGGCGATCTTGACACGCCGGGGGTCGGTTGCTACCTTGCGCGCGCGTATTCAACTGGAGGACGACCGTTGTACGATCCGACGCTCTGGCCGCATCTCGGGCCTTACCTGCAAGCCTTCAACGAAGTGATGGAAAATACCGGTCTGCCCAACGCGACCGTTTCGATTCCGCTGACCGCCGTTCTGGCCCTGCTGTTTAGCTGGATCCTGCTGCGCCTGGTGCATCGCCGCCGCCAGCTCGAGGCGACCGTCGAACGGCGCAAGGCCGCCGGCGCGCCGGTGGAAGAAGCCGCCGCCGAGGCCGTCGAAGAGCCGGTCGCGGAAGAGGCTGAAACCGAGGAACTTATCGAGGAACCGGCCGAGGGCGAGGAAGCGCTCAGCGACGAGGAGATCGAAGCCGAACTCGCCGCCGAAGCCCTTGAAGCCGAAGCCGAGGAAGTCGAGCCCGAGCCCGAGCCCGAACCCGAGCCCGAACCGGTCGTCGAAGTCGCGCCGCCGCCCCCACCGCCTCCGCCGGTCGAACCCAAACCGAAACTCAGCCTCTTCGCCCGCCTCAAGCAGGGATTGGCGAAAACCGCCGGCGGGCTGGTCGGGCGCATCGACTCGGTGCTGCGCGGCCGCAAGATCGACCAGGATCTGTTCGACGAACTCGAAGAGGTGCTCTTCACCGCCGACCTCGGGCCGACCACGGCCGACAAGCTGCTCTCCGCCGTGCAGGAGCGCGTGCGCGAAGAGAAGATCGAAGACGCGATGCTCATCCACGATCTGCTCAAGGAAGAGATGGGCAAGATCCTCGCGCCGATCGCCAAGCCGCTGGAGGTCGTCGACGGCAAGCCCTACGTGATCATGGTTGTCGGCGTCAACGGCGTGGGCAAGACCACGACCATCGGCAAGATCGCCAGCAAGCTCGCCCATGAAGGCAAATCGGTGATCATGGGCGCGGCCGACACCTTCCGCGCCGCCGCCGACGAGCAGTTGACCATCTGGGCCGAACGCGTGGGCGCCGAAATCATCCGCCAGAAAAGCGGCGCCGATCCGTCCGCCGTCGCCTACGACGCGGTGCAGGCCGCGGTCAATCGCGCCGTCGACGTGGTGATCGTCGACACCGCCGGCCGGCTGCACACCAAGCACAATCTCATGGAAGAACTCAAGAAGATCCAACGCGTGATGCATAAGGTCCACCCCGGCTCGCCGCACGAGGTGCTGCTGGTGCTCGATGCCAACACCGGCCAGAACGGCATCGCGCAGGCCAAGTCGTTCAACGAGGCGCTGGGCCTGACCGGCATCATCCTCACCAAGCTCGACGGCACGGCCAAGGGCGGCTGCATCGTGGGCATCAGCGACGAGTTGCAGGTGCCCATCCGCTTCATCGGCATCGGCGAACAGATCGACGACCTGCGCCCGTTCGTCGCGCAGGACTTCGTCAACGCCCTGTTCGATCGGGAGAACTGAGCCGTGGCCGCGCTGGGCAAGCACTACCAAAAGGGCGGCGACCCCTTGCGCGGCGCGGCGATTTTAGCTCTCTCGCTGGAACGAAAAGGATTGACCGACGACGCCTCGCGCACCCTGCTGCGCGGCATTTTCGACGACCTGGGCGTCAAGGAAAAGGAAGTCCGCCGCTACCTGCAAAAACACCGCGACGAATTGCTCACCGTGCTCGCCGAACAAGAACGGGATTAATGCGGAATGGCGAAGGCGTAATTTCACCAATGCGGAATGGCGAAATACCGCATTCCGCATTCCGAATTCGAAATTCGCCCTTCGCTACGCGCTTTCGTAGGCGGCGATCAGCGTCTTGGCTTGCGCGAGCAGGCCGCGCACCATCATATCGAACAGCTCGATGTCTTCGGTCGGGCCCATCGCGCCGGTGGTGGCCATGTCCTGCAGACCGCTGAGGATCTTCCAGTGCGTTTGCAGATTTTTACGCAGGGTGCCCGCTTCCTTGATTTCCATGTTGGGCATCCAGGCGAATTCGTCCAGCAGCGCGTCCAGCGCGGCCAGGGTGTATTCGATGCGCGTTTCCATATCGCCGTGCTCGTCGAGCCAGACGGTGAAATCGCGCAAGTCGCAGCAGGGCAGGCCCGCCTCCGCCGCCAGCGCGAGCACCTGTTGCGCCAGTTGGCGCACGCTGGCCACGGTGTATTCTTCGGGCGGCATGCGATACAGGAAGTGACGTAGTTCGTCCATCAACCGGGGCAGTTCGTTGTCCGGCGAACCGTTGTGCCCGCCGGTCAGCGGATGCCCGGCGTAGTGCGACAGGTGTTCCTCGATGAATTTCGCCGCCGCCCACACGCCGCTGGGATGGTCGATGATCTCCTGCAATTGCATGCGCGAATCCGCCCGCTCCGGTTGATGCTTTGTCGGTTGCCCACCTTACACTCGCCGGCGCGGCGGTGCAAGTTGCGCCGGCCGGATGACACGCCGCGCGCCGTTGTTATTTCTTCGTGCCCAGGTCGCCCAACGCCCCTTGCAGCAGCGCGGTGGCGGCCAGCGCGGCCGTCTCGGCGCGCAGAACGCGCGGCCCCAGCGCGGCCGGTTGCCACCCGGCGGCGACCAGCGCGGCCAGTTCCTCGTCGGTCAGGCCGCCTTCGGGTCCCGTGAGCAGCGCGGCGCGTTTGGCCGTCTGGCAGGCCAGCA
>ERZ795059.1474-NODE-1474-length-26137-cov-12.357143_pt1 | contig 26137 bp, 15 predicted proteins | sample MGYA00375143_ERZ795059 | MGnify/ENA primary metagenome ERZ795059 (study PRJEB30188, sample SAMN05720168) | activated sludge metagenome | isolation source: Anaerobic digester | place: USA | collected 2015-01-07 ... | reverse complement strand
TTCGCTATGGTAGTCATCCTTATCGAATAAAAAAACGTTATATTATTGGCGACGGACATAACCCCCACAAAAAACAGTATCCATTTATATTCAAAGAATACGGCGGCGGCTTTTTTTAAATCATAATATATTAAAATAATAATAGCGGGTAAGATAGCTATTGCATTAGACCAAAAAATCAACGTGAAGGGATCGCATTTTATCAATCTTATTTGAACGGCTGTGGTAGCCCATATCATCATTGCGGAAATAGCGTAGAACATATATTTACTTTTTTGAATCTGTCAGAGTTTTCATTACGGATTCGATTATCGCGTCAGCCGGATTCTTATCGATTTTCAAACCTTTTTTTTTTTCCGAACTTAAAAGATTTTTAATTTTTTCAATAAAAATATCTTTGTTTAAATCTTTTTCTTCTATTACCGAAGCGCAGTAATTTTTCGAATAAGACAGAGCGTTGAAACTCTGATGATTATGCGCGGCTTGACGAAAAGGTATAAACAAAACTTTTTTATTAAGAACCGAATACTCGGCAATCGAAGTGGCTCCGGCTCTTGAAATTATCAATTCGGATTCGCCGATTAGTTTATGAATATCGTTTCTATATTCATAAACTAAAATATTGCCGTTCTGGCAATTTTTATATTTTTCGTAAAAATTCTTGCCGGTTATCCAGCGGAGTTTAACGCCGGAATTATTGAAAAAATCAAGCGATTGAAATATGGTTTCATTAAGAATTGCAGAACCCTGACTGCCGCCCACGGCTAACGCCGTTTTTTTTTCCTCTTTGAATGTCCCCGTAAAAAAATCGTCTCTTACCGGAGTGGAGATAAATGTTAACTTTGATTTATCTTTTATTTTTAAAAATTTGGCAGAATCCTCAAACGCCGAAAAAATGCCGTCCGCAAATCTTGAAAAAATTCTTGTGGTAACTCCCGGAAAAGAATTTTGTTCCTGAATGAATATTTTTTTTTTCAGAATTAAAGCCGCGGTCAAAACCGGAAGACTTACATAACCGCCGGCCGCGACTACGGCGTCGGTTTTTTTCTCGTATAAATATTTTATTGATTTCAATATTGAAATGAAATTTAAAAACAAAGATGAAATCTTTCCGGTTGCATTTTTGCCGATAAAACCGCGCGACTGAATTAGATAATAATCAAGTCCGAGTTCATCAGCCAGTTTTTTTTCTATTCCGTAATCGCTTCCGATATAACTTACAGATCCCGGGTTTTGTATGGATTCTATTTTCTTGTATAAAATATAAGCCGGATAAAAATGTCCGCCGGTCCCGCCTCCGGTAACAACTATATTAAACATAAATGCCTGAAACCGTTTTTAATAAATAATTAAACGCATATAAAAATCAGAGCAAATCAAGCTGTTGCTTTGATTTAAGCGCCGCGGTAGAATTAGGCGCGAGTTTTAAAACCTCGATAAACTGAAAAAACGCGTTGTTTGGGTCGTTAAGTTTTACGTAAACCATTCCAAGATGATAATATACGGAAGCAAGCGCCTGTTTATCCGTTTGCGGGATAAGCTCAATTGCGTCTGAAATATATTTTTTTGATTTTTGGAACAACCCCTGTTTAAAATAAATCCAGCCGAGAGTATCGTAATAATAACCTTTGTCTCCCGAGTTGAGTTCGACCGCTTTATTTACAAGCTCAATTGCAATGTCTAGATTTTTGTCGGATTCGGTATAAAGAAATCCGAGATGATTATAAGCGTCGGCGTTTTCAGAATCTAGTTCGAGAGCCTTTTTATAACAAAGTTCCGCGTTTTGAAAATCGCCTTTATTTTTAAAAATGACGCCTTTAGCTATAAATTCTTTAGCGGATTTTTTATTGCGTTCAATTTCCATTTTTGAAATCAAATCTTTTTCAGAAGAATTATGGGCGCTTTCCAGCGCGGGATTTGCGCTTTCCCGAGCAGAATCGCCCCGCTTTCCTGTTTCATCATCAGATTTCACGGCGGATTCTTTCTCTATAGTTTTAATAGAACTTTTTTCCGAATCTTTGATTTTACCGGAAATATGCTCGGTCTGAAGTTTGTCTTTTTTTTCAAACGACGGTTCCCGCAATTCTCTATTCAATGAATTCCCTGAGTATTGCTTCTGCAAAGCATTAATCTCATTTTGAAGAAGCGCAAGCTGAGTATTCAATTTTTCATTTAAATCTTTAAGTTTCTTGACCGTTTCAGAATCGGTTCTTTTTGATAATTCCCGCAACGCAAGCAATTCCGATTCAAGCGTCCGATAGTCGTCGTCTTTTTTTTTCAGATTAGCGGACATACCGGCATTTTGCATTTTGACGGCTGCGATTTCAGATTGATAAGCTACTTCTTTATTTTTCCATCCCGTTTCCGACGTTTCGTATTTTTCTTTTAACCCGTTTAATTCCGTTTTGAACAAATCGCTTTCTTTATTTAATTTTTCAATAGTCGCGTTCAACGTTTTAACCTGCGCTTCAAGAACGGAACTTTTCTGTTGAGTTTTGGTTTTATCTTCTTTAGAAGAAATCGTTTCTTTCTGCAAATCGATGAGCCGGTTTTTAAATTTAATCAATTCATCGCTTATGAATTTATTATTCGAAGTCAATTCGTCGATAGTTTTTTTATAATTTAGTTTTTCGGAATCTGATGAAACGGTTTTTGTTTGATAAGACGATTTTAAATCGGCAAGCTCCGCGTTAACGCTTTGAATCTGTTTTCCGAGTTCGACTAGTTCGGTTTCTTTCCGCGAAAGTTTTTCGGAAATTTCCTTGTTTAACTTGTCGAATCTATCTTTTTCTTTAGAGGCGTTTTCAAATTTAGCCTGAATTTCCGCGACTGAATCCGAAAGATTTTTATTGCTTGCGGTTAATTTTTTCATTGAATCCTCGAAAGCGGACAAAGATTTTTCTTTATCGGCAAGCTTTTGTTCGTAATCGGCCGCTTTGGTTCTATATTCGTTTGCCGCGATAATATCGCGCTGGAGGCGGTCAATCTGATTTCTAAAATTCAAATTGTCTGATTCTATTGTTTGGATTTTATTATTCAATTGGGAAATCAAAACGCTTGCTTGAGCGAGCTGCTGGTCTTTTTGCGTAATCATTTCAACGTATTTTTTAGATTCGAAATCCGTTTTAGCGACGTTATATTTAGTCGTCAAATCGTCAAGATCTCTCTGAAGTTTTAAAAGTTCGGTTTTATTTTTAGCTTCGCGGATAATCTCTTTCTGTTTTTGAAGTTTTAAAGATTCTATCAAATCCGAATTTGTTTTCTCAAGATCGGTCAGTTTGACTTTTAAATCCTGCAAAGAATTCAAATTATTTTTATACGTGTCGATTTCGAGATTTAGCCGCGCTATTTGAGTTTCAAGATTTCTTATTTTTTCAAGCAATTGACGGCGTTTTTCTTTTTCTATGCTTAATAACTGTTCATAATTTTTTCTTTCTTTTTCAAGTTTATACGAATAAATATAAGCTTCGTCGGTCTTGTTTATCTCGACGGGTTTTACAGCCGCCGGAACTTGCGATTCCGCGTCAAGGTCCGACATCAAATCGCGGCGCGAATCGGTCTGGGATTGGGATTCGTATCCGGAAGAGTTCCGCTGTTCGGCAAAATCTTTTTCAAACGGAATAAGAATGGTTTCGCCTATTTTTATATTAGTGGGATTTTTTATATTATTATAATCCGCGATTCTCGTATATAAATTAAAATCCCCGTAAAATTTTTCCGCGATGGAAGTTAAAGTATCGTCGGGTCGTATGACGTATTGTTTTTCAAAAATTTTTTTTTCTGCGCCGTATAATTTTTCGCCGGATTGAACCGGTTCCGGTATACCGCTTTTTGCCGTCGACTGTTCAGGAATCCTTACCGGAACGATATTCACAGGCTGCCGGTTTTCCTGATTTTTTTTCATTCCCGATATGTTGACTTCCGGTTTTGAAACCTGAATTTTTCCAGTCCCGGAAGTTTTTATATCCGTTTCAACGTTTGATTGAACCGGTATTCTAATATCCGTTTCTTTAGTCGCGGCTTTTTCAGGTTTAATTTCATTTTGTTCGGGTTTTAAAAGAAGGGAGGCGAATTTATTGATTTTTTCTCTGCTTTGAGGCGCGAGCAAACTGTTGGGATATTGATTGATAAGTTTTGAATAATAAATATGAGCGTTTTTATATTCTCCAATTTTTTCATAACATTCGCCTATCCGGAAAAGAGCGTCGTCGCTGAAACTGCTGTTTGGAAATTCCTCGATAAGCTGAGAATAAACCGCTATGGCGTCTCTATAATTTTCAAGCTCGTAAAAACTGCTGCCGAGTCCGAACAGCGAATGGTCAGTATAAGAATTCGCCGGAAAGTCGTTTATAACTTTGCGGAAATATTTAATCGCATTAATAAAATCTTTTTTAAAATAATACGAGTTCGCTTCCTGAAATATGTCCGATGCGGTTTCAGTCGCATACGAAATACCGGTTAATAACAAGCAAATCGACAATCCGACAATAATTTTTTTCACTTTTATAACCCTCCGAAATTTATGGCATAATTATTTTTTTAGGTTCAATATTTTAACCGATTTATTTTATTATTAATAATCGGTCTTGTCAAGAAATAAAAAAAATTAAAATAATAAAATTTAAAAAAAGGGGAAAATCATTTGACAAAAACGTATAAACTTATTATTATAACGACATTTAAATCTAAAAATTAGAAGGATTCTCCCAATGGCTGGACGAAATAACGATAGAATGAGGCATTGCGCTTTTTGCCAAAGACCCGAAATACAAATAGACGGACAATTAGTTGCCGGACCCGGAGTATTTATCTGCGAAGATTGCGTTAATGTCTGCGTTTCCATAATCAAAGAAAAACGCATCGAAAAATCCCAATCAAATTTAAAATTTCATTTCGACTTGAAGCCAAAAGAGATTTTTGAAATTTTATCGCAATATATAATCGGTCAGGACGAGGCAAAAAAAACCCTTTCCGTAGCCGTTTATAATCATTATAAAAGAATAAATTTTCCCGTTATAAACAACACGGAAATTGAAAAAAGCAATATACTTCTCATAGGTCCTACCGGCGTGGGAAAAACTTATATCGTAAGAACATTAAGCAAAATTCTGAATGTTCCAAACGTCATAGGAGACGCAACCACCTTAACGCAGGCAGGTTATGTAGGCAGCGACGTCGAAGAACTTTTATCGAGACTTGTCGCGGCGGCCGACGGGAATGTTCAGACTGCCGAACGCGGAATAGTTTATATAGACGAACTTGATAAAATCGCGAGAAAATCCGAAAATACAAGCATAACCAGAGACGTAAGCGGCGAAGGCGTTCAGCAGGCCTTATTGAAGCTTGTCGAAGGATATAAAGCCACCGTGCCTCCGGACGGAGGAAGAAAACATCCCCAACAAAAATTATTAATGGTTGACACCGCTCAAATATTGTTTATCGGGGGCGGAAGTTTTGAAGGGCTCGAAAAAATTATTGAAAGACGGATTAATAAAAAAACTATGGGTTTCGGAGCGGAGGTTATTTCTAAAAACGAAGACAAGGATATTTCATATCTGCTTGAACAGGTTGAACCGCATGATTTGATAAAATTCGGAATGATTCCGGAACTTGTGGGAAGATTTCCAATTATCGCCACTTTCAACGAACTTAACGACGAAGACTTAAAGAAAATATTAACGGAGCCAAAAAATTCAATCGTTAAACAATACACGGAATTAATGGGTCTCGACAATATCGAACTCGGATTTACCGAAGAAGGGATTAAGGAAATCATCAAAATCTCCAAAAAACGCAAGACTGGAGCGCGCGGCTTAAGAAGCGTCGTCGACAGGCTTTTGAAAGAACCTATGTTCGATATGCCGTCGAAAAAAGTTAAAAAACAAAAATTTTTAATAGACGATAAATACGTTTTGTCGTGTTATAAATTGTTTAATGAAACCGAAACTCCGGTAAAAAAAGTAAGCTGATTCGAGATATTTTTTTTTTGATTAATATGCGTTTTACCGTTCAACCGGAAATATAAAACCGTTCAAATGAATTTTGAAAATAATATTTTTTCTTTAAGAACCGGACTGTCCGACCTTCCGGAATATCTAATCCAATCAAAAAAAATTTCCGGAGTCGTAGAAAAAATAATATTCTATAATCAGGAAAATAATTTTTTAATAGCGCGGCTTCAAATAACTTCAAGCGCGTTAAGCGTTCCTGTAAAAGGAAAAATAATTCAACCCGCCGAGGGAATGCAGTTAGAACTTGACGGATATTGGGACTCTGATAAAATTCACGGAGCTCAATTCAATTTCATAAGTTATGAGATTATTGAGCCGGCGACGCGGGAAAGCATAATCAGATTTCTGGGTTCGGGTCTTATAAAAAACATCGGAATAAAAACCGCGGAAAAAATAACGGCGTTTTTCGGAGTTGAAACTCTTCAAATAATCGAAAATTTTCCAGAAAGATTAATCGAGGTTCCAGGAATAGGAGAATCCAAGCGGAAATTAATAATCGACGGTTACAAAACCCATCTCGACGTAAAAAAAATAATGCTGTTTTTATCAGAACACTGCGTTTCCGTGAAATTCAGTTATAAATTATATTCTATTTACGGAAACGAAACCGTCTCGGTTTTAAAAAAAAATCCATATATACTCATAAGCGGAGTCAAAGGCGTAGGTTTTAAAAAAGCCGATGATATAGCGAAAAAAATCGGGATTCCCGCGGATCATAATTTGCGTATAGCGAGCGGATTATTTTATATTTTATCGGAAGCCGCAAACGAAGGACATTCTTATATCCCGTTTGAAGAATTTAAACGGAAAGCCGCAGAGCTTTTGAATTTAGAACCGGAAAAAATCAACGCCGTCTTCGCAAACTCATCTTTATTAAATGAAAACAACATGCTTATCGATGAAGACAGGGTTTATCTTAAATGGAATTATTTCTGCGAAACCGGCATAACTGAAAATTTATGCCGGCTTTTAAAAACTCCGAATTCCGCGCTTAAATTTTCCGGTTTTGAACTTGATAAATTAATTAAAAAATTAAGTTCGGATAATCATATTAATTTGTCTCCTAATCAGACCAAAAATATCGTTTCCGCCATTAAAGAAAAAATTTTCGTTTTAACGGGCGGACCCGGAACCGGAAAAACCACCATAACTTATTTCATAGTAAAAATATTGAAAAGGTTTAACCTTGAAACTGTTTTATGTTCGCCTACCGGCAGAGCCGCAAAAAGATTATCCGAATTGACGCTTGAACCTGCGGCTACAATCCACAGGCTTCTCGAATATTCGCCGCAGACCGGATTTCAAAAAAACGATAAAAATAAATTATCTGCGGACGCAATAATTATCGACGAATTCAGTATGACGGATCTGGCGCTTTTTTACAATCTTTTGAAAGCTGTAAAATCAGAATCAAAATTAATTTTAATAGGAGATTCAAATCAGCTTCCAAGCGTAGGCGCGGGCAATTTGTTAAGCGATATTCTCTCATCGAAAAAAATACCTGCCGGAACTTTAACGGAAATTTTCAGACAGGATGAGAAATCGCATATCATACTCAACGCTCATAACATAATCAACAACCGCAGTCTTATAATAAAAAATTCCAAAACATCTGATTTTTTCGCTATAAACTGCGATAATAAAAAAGAGTGTCTTGATGAAATATTGAATTTATTCGAGAACCGGCTTCCGAAATACGGTTTTAAAAAAGACAACATACAAACGCTGGCTCCGGTTTATAAAGGAATTCTCGGAGTTGAGAATCTAAATTCTGAAATTCAGAAAATAATTCATAAAGCAACGCCAGCGCAGTTTTTTTTTCAATATGGAAACGCCTTATATAAAGTAAAAGACAGAATAATTCAGTTAAAAAACAACTACAATAAAAACATTATGAACGGCGATATTGGCGAGGTTATAGCGACAGGCGCCGGATTCGACGAACTTGTTTCAAGCGCAGTAGATAAAAAACTCGTTTCGCTTTATCTTGAAAAAAATAACGCGGTCGAACTTAACTGCAATATTATGATTGCGCGGTTTGACGAAACAATCGTAAATTATTCTCCGGCGGACGGAGACGAATGCGCGCTTGCGTATTCTATCACGGTTCACAAAAGTCAGGGAAGCGAGTTTGATTGCGTCATACTTCCCATGACGATGGATTATTATACGAATCTTACCAGAAATCTCATTTATACGGCTATTACAAGAGCGAAAAAACTTTGCGTGGCAATAGGCGATTTAAAAGCTTTGTTTTACGGAATAAAACGCAATCTTGCGGAAAAAAGAATCTCTTATCTTGCCGAAAGGTTGAGAAAACTATGAAAAAAAAATATTTTATCAATAGAAACGGAACCGTATCGGGACCTTTCCCGATTGATATAATATGGTTATACAAAGATGAAAACCTTCAAATAAGCGAGGATTGTAAAAAATGGTTGGAAACCGAACGCGTTCCGGAACTGAACGCTGAAATAAATTTATTAAAACATAACAACGAAATAATTAAAAATTCTTTAGAATTAAATACGCCCTTCAAGGACTGTTCGGTTTGCGGAAAGCCCGCTCCATTATTCTACGCGTCTTACAAAAATAAAAAATATTATTGTCCGGTTTGCGATTTCAACGAATCGAAAAAAAATCCAAAACCCGCTTTAAACTTCCCGATTAAACGGATTTTAGCGGCGTCTTTGATTTTTGACATTGCTGTTTTTCTTTCATACGTTTTTTTCTTTCCGGTAAACAATAAAATCGGCGTATCCGTTTTCAATTCCGCAGAATTTTATTCCCCGCCAAATTCTTATTTTAAAAAAATTTTAAACGGGTATTTTCCGGTTTCAAAAAATTTTGAAAGCGTTGATTTTGATTCCGTTATTAGAACCAATTCGGAAATCAGTTGCGGCGATACCGGTTATATTTCCTTGAATATTTCGGGAAATATAATCAAATGTTTTAGAAACACGATAATTAAACTTGAAACATACAACCTCGATTTTTTAAGAGGATTGCTCGGATGGCTGCCGGGAATAGATTGCGGTTTGAAAAAAATCAGAATAACGCTTATCAATGGAAGATTGGCTTTAAAAAATAGAAACGGGTTAATCTCAGAAATAAAAATAAGAGGAAAAGTTTTCAATATTTCAAATTCGAAATCCAGCGTCATGTTTGTATCCGACGCGCTCGACGGATACTATTACGATTCCGAAAAATATTATGATTTTTATAATAATTTAAAAGATTATCCGGTAAAAATCATCGCGGTTAAAGGCGGATGCGTTTATAATTCGCAAACGGTAAACGACGGTTTTTACGCGCTGCAGAACGGAATACTCGTTAAAGAAGACAATAAAATCACAAAATATATTTTTGATAAGACAGCCGGGCTTTTTAAAAATCTCAACCGCTCTTATCAGCCGAACTTTTCGTTTTCGTCTAAAACAATCGAAAGCGCAGAAATAAGACTTCCTTATTTTTTGGATAACAGAGAGCAATTGGATTTATTATTAAATTTAAACGTCCACCCGGTCTACAAAATCGCGGCTTATAAAATATTGCGGGAAACCGCAATTTCAGAAAATATCAGAAACGCAGCGGAAATCGAATTAGAAAAAATCGAAAAAAAATATTCAATCGAAAAAGAAATCGTAAAAAAAAACATTTTAAAAGATTTGACTCCAAAACCAAATCTTGAAAAAAATAATTCTTCGCCAGATACAAAAATAGAAATTGAAATACGCTCAAGAAAAAATTAATATAATATAACTTGTTTTTAATTTATTATTCTTATATAATATTGAAAATTTTTCCGAAAAATAATTACTTTAATAAACGAGGAAAAGTTATGCTGAAAAAAATGATACAACTGATTTTTGACAGCGGTTTAGACCAGCAGATTCTTCAAATATTAAAAAACCTCAATATTCAGGGTTATACTAAAATCGCCAATGTCAAAGGGGCCGGAACGTCCGGTTTTAAATTTGGAAATTCGGTCGGACCGGGCGAAAATAATATGATTATAACCGTAATCGAAGAAAAACAGGTTGCGCGGTTAAAATCTCAAATTACCGTGTTTAAAAAAAATTTAATGGAAAAACAGGGGTTGAAACTTTTTATTCTTCCGGTTGAGGAGAGCATATAAAAATGTTTTTGACAAACGTTTCCGTTTCAAGACCCGTAACTATAACTATGATTATTGCGGCGATGATGATTGGAGGAATACTCGCTTTCCTCAATCTTCCGGTGGATTTGCTTCCGAATATATCCCAACCGGCGCTGCGGATCTACACAAAATACGAAGGCGGCTCGCCGGCGGAAATCGAACAGGAAATAACTAAACGTCTTGAAGATGAATTCACCGGGGTAAAACAGCTTGTTTCCCTCGCTTCAATATCGCGTCAAGACGAATCGGAAATAACGCTTATATTCGACTGGTCAAAAAAAATAGACGTCGCCATAATGGAGACTCAAGAAAAAATTGATCTTGTTATAAACGATCTCCCCGAAAACGCCGATAAACCTTTGATAGAAAAATTCGATCCGAATTCAAGACCGATTCTTATTTTTAACTGTCTTTCTAATCTTGCCTCCAAAGATTTTGCGTTCTTGCTCAATTATAAAATTAAACCCGAACTCGAACGCCGGGCGGGAGTAGCCAGAATTAAAATCATAGGAGCGCTCGAACCGGAAATTAATATTCAAGTGGATCCCGATAAGATTTTCGCAAGAAAAATTTCAATCAAGGAAATTAAAAACAAACTCGAAGCCGAAAACCTGAATTATCAAGGCGGCAAACTTAAACTCGGAAAATACGATATTATGGTCAGAACGATAGGCGAATTTAAAAACGCCGACGATCTTAAAAATCTTATTATACGAAATTCCAACGGAAATATAATTTATCTTAAAGACATAGCTGTTGTTTCTGAAAAATTAAAAAACGCCGACGAATTGATTCATTTAAACGGCTCCCCAGCCATAACCCTCGAGGTATATAAAGAAAGCAGCGGCAATACGATAAAAACGACGCAGTCGGTATTGGAAAAAATATCGCAGCTATCAGAAAAACACAAAGACATCAAACTTGATTTTTCGCCAATATACAATCAGTCTTATTTCATAGACCAATCAATAAGAATGGTTAAAGAAAACGCGGTAACCGGCGCCATACTCGCGGTAATTGTAATTTACCTCTTTTTAAGAAGTTTTTCTTCGACTTTAATAATAACCTGTTGTATGCCGGTTTCCATAATTGGAGCTTTTATTTTATTTTATTTTTCCGGTTTAAGCATAAATTTATTCTCGCTCGCGGGATTAGCGCTTGCAACAGGAATGGTAGTCGATAACGCCGTAGTAATACTTGAAAACACTTACAGGCATATTTTTGAAGGAAGAAATAAAGATATTGCCGCAGTAACAGCCGCCACCGAAGTCGGTCCCGCAGTTATTTCATCGACCGCGACTACGCTTGCCGTATTTATTCCTATTATTTTTATTAAAGGGCAGGCGGGAATTATATTCAGGGATTTGTCGCTTGTTATAACATTCACTATGCTCTTTTCAATTTTTGTCTCATTTACTTTTATTCCAATGCTCGCATCCCGATATTTAAAATTGCCCGATCAAACCAAAAAACCGAATTTTATCATACGTTTCCTCGATTGGATTGAAAAAAAAATTTACGGCTTATACGAAGTATTGATTAATTTTGTAACCGGTTCGGTTCTCAGGCGAATAGTTACTTTGGCGTTTGGAATCGCTCTTTTCTACATTACAATCGGTATTATTCCTGAAAAAGAATTTTTTCCCAAAGCAAATCAGGATACGCTTGAACTAAAACTATATTTTGACAAAGACGCTTCTCTTGAATATTCAGCAATTTTGTTTTCCGAAATAGAAAAAAAACTTATTTCCATAGACGGAATAAAAACCGTGAACGGCAATATAAATACAGGGTTCGCTAAAATTTTTTTGATTCTCAACGACAATAAAAATTCGCAAAATATTATTAAGAGGATAAACGAATTATTAAAAAATTCCCGGTTAAACGATTATATAATCGAAATGAATTCGCCGGTCGAAAATTCGCTCGGATTAACCGGAAACGGCGACATAATGATAAAAATTATCGGGCAGGACGATAACGAACTCCGGAATATAACCGGAAAAATTCAATCTCAAATTTCAAGATTAAAAGGAATAGATAAACAGTTTTCGTCCGTTTCTTCCGGAATTAAAGAAATCAATATTGAAATAATTCCGGAAAAGGTTTCCGAACTCGGTCTCACTTTAAAAGAAACAGCCGAAGAATTAAAAAACATTCTGACTGGAATCACGTCTACGACAATCAGATACGGAGAAAAGTCAATAGACATAAGAATAATTGAAAAATCAAAAGGAATAAATGCGATTCAGGATATTTACAAAAAACGCATTACAACCAAATCAGGAAATAAAATCAGTCTGTCTGATATTGCAAAAATAAAAATTCAACGGACAAACGACGTTATTTATAAAGACAATAAAGTAAAATCAACCGATATAAAACTCTGGATAAAAGGAGTTCCGTTGGGCGAAGCCATCGACAAATTATCGAACAAGGATAAAACCGGCATAATAGATAAGATAAATATTCCGGACGGATATGAAATAAAAATAAGCGGATTGTCGCAGACGCTTCTCGAATCGTTCAATGAATTATGGCATAGTTTGATATTCGCGTTGATATTTGTCTATATGATTATGGCGGCTCAATTTGAATCTTTTATTCATCCTATAACGCTTCTTATCAGCGTGCCTCTGGCTTTGTTTGGAGCTTTCGCAGGATTGAATTATCTTAATCTGTCGTTATCCATAACTGCGTTGATTGGAGTGATTATTCTTGTAGGCGTTGTCGTCAATAACGCTATAATTCTTGTGGATTACACCAATATTCTTCGTAAGAGAGGAATGGATAGAATCGACGCAATAAAATTAGCGGGAGTCACAAGAGTAAGACCGATACTCATAACCGCCGCTTCCACGGTTATCGGTATGTTTCCGTTAAGTCTCGGATTAGGGTTGGGAGCCGAACTGTATCAGGGACTTGCGGTCGTGAACGTTTGGGGACTCGTATTGTCAACGATTCTAACTTTATTATATGTTCCTACGATTTATTGTTTATTTGAAGACGTCGGGGATTTTATTAATCTGCTGATATTTAAAATAAAAATGAAATTCGAAAAATTCGAATAGAACCTGTAAAATCTTTCAATCAAAAAATATCGGCGAAAAATTTTGCGCGTTTGAAAAAGCGCGCAAAATCAAGGTTTTTCAATGGATTGAGCGATTTTCAGCGGATCAATTTTCGAAAACCATTAAACCCAAAAACTGAATTATTTTTTTTTCAATCATTAAAAATGGTCAAAATCAAGCGTTTTTCGACATTTTGCAATTTTTCAATGATACAGCCCGGTTTCCGGATTAAAACGGTTTGATTATATCTACCGAATACTAACAAATACTTTATAATATTCTTTCCATAAATTTTTACGGTTTTTATAAATTGATTTCCATCGCTCCAAAATTCTTTTTCCGGTTTCCGGAGATATTTCCATTACCGATTTCAAACATTGAATATGTTCCCAGTAATTAGAATTTTTAGTAATATTCGGATCAGGAACTAATTTTTTAGCATGTAAAATCCAAATATTCATTATCGTATCATAAATCGCGTTTGTATCAAATTTGTTTAAATACTTTTTTCTCTCAATTTCAAGTTCGTCTTCAGAATTAGAATAATAATTTTCAATGATAATATTCTTATAAAAAAAGGGAAAATTTTCTGAAATTTTATTAATCGTATTTAAATCTCGAGTTAATATTCTTAAAATATTTTTTTCTTTTATAAAAACCTGGTAATCAGTTAATCGGTTAGCCCAATCGCAAATATTTGTTATTCCGTTTTTATAATCATTCTTTTTTTCAATTTCTGTTTCTATAAGATAATGAACCCAATTTTTTTTTTTATTTTTATAATGATAATCTAAAGTTTGAGAAACAATATATTCTTTCCACTGAGAATATAAATCAATGAAAATTTTATCCTCAAAATTCTTTTTATATTCATTTTTAATCAGTTCAAACAAATAAACCTTATTCATCACATTTATTTGAAAATCAACAACGTTTAATAAATTATGCCGTTCGGTTTTTTCTAAAATAATTTTATAAAAATTAAAAATCATCAATAAATTTTTGTTCTTTTCTTGATAATTATAAAAAGTTTTTTTTAAAGGAAAAATCAAAATATTAAACTTTTTCCATTTTTTATCATTTAAAAAAACAGATAGCGTATTTTCAATGATTTTTTCGGCTTCGGCATATTTTTTTTCTTCAATCAATTTTTCTATAACAGGAACGCCGTTTTTCCAATCGCTTTGTATTGTGTTCTTGCAAAAAATTATATAAGAACTTTCATCATATTTTTCCGATAATTTTTTATATAAATCAGTCCACATATAATAAGTTTTATTTCTGTTTTCAATTAAATACGGATGATTTCTTATAGCTTCAAGTATTTCCCCGCTTTCTTTTTCGGATAATTCTAAAATGAAATTAATAAAAACATCTTTATCAAAAGAAATAATATTTAATTTTATATCATAATCCACTAATCTGTTTATAAAATCTTTTATCGTCAAATTATATTTTTTAATATTTGAATATTCCCATAATAAAACGCATTCCGTAGATTTTTTTTCTAAACGCATGCGGTCTTCCATTGAATAAAACCATTCAGGTAATAAATCAATTTGGCGTCCTAATTCTTTAAATAAATCAAAAAATAAATTTTCATTTTTCGGTAGAGTATCAAAACTATTTTTTATAAAATTTAAAATTTGGCCGGAAATTTTTTCAATGTCTTTTGCAATATAAGTTCTGTCGCAATACGACGGTTCCCAATGCGGCTCTTTTTCAATATATTTTCCGTTCTCATTTCCAGCTTCATAGATTATATCATTTAATTTTTTTAATAGTTCATTCCACTCTTCAATGGTTTTTTGATTTGATGGAAAAGTTTTATTTTTTTCTTTACTAATACTATCAATTATCTCAGGGATGTCGTCGTTTAATGATTTGGATAATTCGTTTCTTTGCTCAACTGTCAAAAGCTCCCATATTTTATCAATGAAAACGCATATTTCCTCTTTAGTCAATAACTTAAATATTTTTTCGCTTATTCGCATTTTATTGCCCTCCACTCCAATTCTATAAAATAAATATTCCGGATTTTTTTGAAGCGCTATAACAGTCCCGAATTTATCGAATCGAAGATTAGAATCCGGACGCGGTCTTAAATATTTCAAAATTCAATCCGGATAATTTTATATTTGGTTCAACGACAATTTTTTTTCTATCGGTAAATAGCGGATAAAATCCAATATATTCGCCAGCAATATCTCCCAAACTATTGTTATTGTTCTTATCGGTTCCAGCGGCAAGGTAATATCTTCCCGCCGGAATGTTTGAAAGAGAGTATTCAAAATTTTTAAAATAATTCGTGGAGGTTTCCCTAACGGTTTTAAAATTATCGTCGGGGTCAAGAATTAGAACGAAAACTTCGTCGGTCAATATTTTTAAAGTCTGCGAGGTATGAACATAAATCAAAACAGTATCGGTTCCCGCGTTGGAGTAAATAAGAGACTGAATTAAATAAGAATCATTCGCATTGGAAAAAGAATTTGCGTCGATTCTGAATCTTATTTTATACGTATTATTGGAATTGATTATATCAGCCGTGCATCTTAAGTCCGATACCGATGTTCCGGTTACAATCAGCGTATCGACGCCCGTATTATATATGTTTATAACAACGGAATCTTCAGGCAAATACATATCGATTGTATTTGCGGATAAAATTGTGTTTGCCGGAGAATAAACGACGGAACCGCAAGCCGTCGAAACTGCGCGGTATGCGTCCGCCAAACCGTAACCGTAATAATTATCTCTGCCGGTTGCTCCTAAATCAGAAGCCGTTGAATACAGCAAATTTTTTACTTCTTGAGCCGTTAAATGCGGATTCGCTGAAATTATTAAACCGCATATTCCGGATATATGAGCGGCAGCCTGAGACGTTCCTTGATACAATTGATACTCGGGCGTATTACCGGTTTCATTCCAGAAAGCGCTTATTATTCCGTCTTGAAAATTATCTTTATTCAAATCTGCCGTCATATCTCCGCCCGGCGCTGAAATATCAATATGTCCGCCGTAATTTGAATAAAAGGATTTATTATTGTTATAATCAACGGCTGCAACCGAGATTGTCGAACTGTATCCGGCCGGATAAAAAACTGACTGACTATTTTCGTTGCCGGCTGCGCAAACTACTGTAATATTCATATTATTTACCGTATTCAACAATTCTTCAAACGACCTTGAATAATATTCTCCCCCTAAACTCATATTAATTATTTTAGCTGGAACCGCCGGTATTATTCCCGAGACATTGCTTAGTCCTGCCGCGAACTTTACCGCTTCCATAATATCTGAAGTCAATCCGCCGTTTTTTCCAAGCGCGCGCAGCGGCATAATTTTACAATTATATGATATTCCCGAAATCCCCTGAGAATTATTGGAATTGGAAGCGATAATACCCGCAACGTGCGTTCCGTGATAACTGTTGCCGGATGAAGAAATTCCGTCGCCGGAATCGTCAGGATTAGCGTCGATGCCGTCGCCGTCATTTGAAGAAGAAATTTCTGAAATAAAATCAAAACCCCGAACAAGACGATTCGCGAATTCCGGATGTTCCGGTTTTATACCCGTATCAACAACCGCAATAATAATCGTATCGGAACCGGCGGAAAAATTCCACGCAGCCGGAACGTTTAAATTCAAGATATTCCACTGATTCTTGAAATATAAATCGTTTGGAATCGAACAAATCCCGTAAATATAATCCGGTTCGACATATTCAAATTCGTTATTATTTCCTAAAATGTTTATAAGTTTTTTTGTAAATTTCTCAGATACCGATAATAATTCGCTCATATTTTTTTTATAATCAAGCGCTCTATTGGTATTGGGTTGGGATGCTTTGAAAATGGATGAATCAGAGTCGTCTCCGTCAATTATAAAAGTTCCGCTAAATATATTATCAAATATTTTCTTATCTCGAATCGCGGATATTTTCAAATTGTTTCCTGCGTTTAATGAATATTTTTTTTGGGACAATGACGGTTTATAATTATTTGAAGAATCGCCGTTTCGATATTTGCACAAAAACTTTCCAGGAGCCATTGATTTAAGCTCGCCTGCGGATTTAGATTTAGGTTTAAAAGAAAAATTCGAATTTATCGAATAATTCGAGCTTGGAGTGAGTTTCCCCGAAATACTCCCGTAACCCGAAGTTGATATAGTTAGTTTCAAATCGTAATCGCCAATTTCAGAATACGAATAAACCTTGACGGCGAATTCCGTATACTCAAAATTTTCTATAAAAGTAAGTTCTTCAGGTTCTATTGAGGATTCGGCGGATGCAAAATAAATATTTTCTCTATAGACAATAAAATCAAAATCGGTCTGAGAATTTGTTATATCGTCAAAACTTAATTTAATCGATATTTTTGAAGGTTTTAGAATCCGGAATTTATAAACGTCAAAATCATTGGAATCTTCAATTTGACCGCTTATATTTATTATTGAATTAATACCGTAATCTCCTATGTATTGAGAGAAAAGAAGCGAGTCGTTATATTCGCTTTCGGAAATATTATAAACTGTATAATCAGGGTCTGTCGAAGTTCCTCCGCAGGAAAACAACAACAAAGCTAAGTAAAATAAAACAAATATTCTTATTATATTTTTCATTTTTTCAAGAATGCTAATCCAATTAAAAAAAGTTTATTTTTTTTCTTCCGAATCCGATTTTTCATCTTCGCCGCCGGGAATAATCGCTTTTCCTACGGCTGCCGTTCCTTTAACCGCGGTTTTAGTTGCTTTATATCCCGTTTTTACGGCAGTATACGGAAGTTTAACAACCGCGCAACCCTGCAAACAGAAAACTAAAACACCAATCAACAAAAAAATAGTTAGTTTGGCTCTCATTTTATTTCTCCAAATTAATATTTATATAAATTCAAAATGCGACAGTTTAACATACAAATTAAATTATATTATTGCATTATTTGATTCTTAAATTTAAATTTAGTTTCAGAAAAAATAAAATTATCCAAAAAAAATATCTGCCTTAATATTAAAAATATTCTAAAAAAATATTCGGTTTTGATTTTCAGAATCAGTTCCGCTATGGACTGATAATCTTCATTGTCAACAAGCGAAATTTTGCCTTTGACATTGTCTGCGACCGCAGGAATATTATTGGAAATAACAGGCACAAAACTCGCGGCCGCTTCAATTACCGGAATACAGAAACCTTCGTGTTCGCTAAAATTCAGATAAACGTCCGCAGTCGAATAATAATGAAAAACTTCGGAATAATCCTTGCGCCCGTGAAAAAAAACTTTGCTTGGAAATTTTATCAATTCTTTTAATTCAGCATAATACTTTGAGTTCTCATCATATGGACCAATCAGATGAAGTTCGCAATCCTGAAAATATTTTTCCGCGATTATATTAAATAGCAGGATAATTTTTTCGATTCTTTTATGAGGTTCGATTCTTCCGGCATATATCATTCTTAAAGGGCTTAAAGTTTTTACATAAAACAATTTTTTCATCAGATTCAGAGGAACAAATCTCCATTTTATCATATAAGGAATAACGCTGATAATCTCATTTTTAAAGTTATGATTCAGCAAACTTGATTTATTATAATTTGACGGAACTATTACAGAATCAAATAAACCTGAGATTTCAATCAATTGATTGCGAGATTTTTTTAAGAAGGTCGAGAGTTCGGGATTATAATTTTCAAAAAAACAAGCGGGAGTATAATTATGATAAAACAATATTTTTTTGCTTTTTAAAGAAAGCAGTTTTTCAATATTGTCGAAATACGAGCCGTAATGAAAAATCACAATATCGAATTCTTTGTTTAAAGCGTCGTCTAAATTATCAATTTTTTCAGTTTTAAAATTAAAAGGATGATTTGAAGTATTGTAGAAATAAGGGTTAAAATTTAATTCGATCGCCAAATCGTTTAAATAAATAATCTGATTCGACACCGCGTCGCCGTTATGAAAACCGCTTGAAACCTGAAGAAAATTAGTTTTTTTCATTAGAAATTATTTTTTGAAATTATATTATATTATATTATATTATATTATATATATTATAGCTTTTAATTTTCAGCCACAAAGTTTTTCTGGCTATTTTTAGAATTTTCGCGGCTTTATCTTTGTTGAAGTTAACTGAATTTAAAATATGTTCAATATATTTTTTTTCAATTTCTTTCAAAGCCGGAGCTTCATCCGGATTAGAAGAAACCTGACTGAACTGGAAACCGGTCGGAGCGGAAGAATTGCCGGAGTCAGCCGAAAGAACTTGATTCGCAAAGCCGTTTATAACTTCCGCGGATCCGAAATCATTCAATATTTTTTTATCTTTATTAAAGATAATCATCCGTTCGATAATATTTTTTAATTCCCTGATATTTCCCGGATAATCAAATTCAATCAAACGTTTTTTCAAAGATTCGCTCAACAAAGGAATTTCTTTTTTCATTTCTTTAGAGAACTGAGAGATAAAAAACTCGGCGAGCGGAATAATATCGTTTTTTCTATATCTTAAAGCCGGAGCATTAATTTCGACGACGCTAATTCTGTAATACAAATCTTCTCTGAATTTATTTTCGGCAATCAATTTTTTCAGATTTTTATTAGTCGCCGAGATTAATCTGAAATCCGCTTCGATTTTTGCGGTTCCGCCAAGTCTGTAAAATTCCTTATTTTCCAGCAATCTCAATAATTTTCCCTGACTTTCAAAAGGCAAGTCTCCGATTTCGTCAAGAAATAAAGTGCCGCCTCTTATCAGTTCGATAATGCCTTTTTTATTCTCGTAAGCGCCGGTAAACGCGCCTTTATTATATCCGAACAGTTCGCTTTCAACAAGATTAGCGGGAATGGAAGTGCAGTTAAGCGCGTGGAATGGTTTGCCGTTTCTGGAACTTCTCATAAATATTTCTTTCGCAATGATTTCTTTTCCCACTCCGCTTTCTCCGGTAATAAGAATTGAAGCGTTTGTAGGCGCCGCGTCTTCTATAATTTTTTTAATATTTTTTATTTGTTCGGACGCCCCGATAAATTCTTGTTCTGATTTGATTTTATCCGCAAGCTGATGTTTTAAGAGGGTGTTTTCAAGTTTTAATTTTAATTTTTCAGCGGCGTTATTTACGATAGTTATTAATTTTTCAACCTGAACCGGTTTTGAAACAAAATCAAAAGCCCCGTTTTTTAAAGCTTCCACCGCAAGTTCTACGGTTCCGTATCCAGTGATTATGATAACAGGGATATCCTCGTTTTTTTCTTTTATTTTACCGAGTAATTCCAGACCGTTCATTTCTTTCATCTGAAAATCGGTTATGATTACGTCTATTTGCCTATCGTCAAGAATTTTCAAACCGTCCATAGCGGAAGTAGCGATATAGGGTTCGATGTTATTATCTTTGAAATGAAAAGAGAGCGTGGCGCAGATTGCTTCTTCATCGTCAATAATCAAACATTTAATTTTGTTTATGTTCATTTTATTAATTATTATCCGTTACCGGAATATAAATTGTGAATTCAGAACCCTCGCCTAAAACGCTGTCGACCGTGATGAAACCGCTGTGCCGTTCAATTATTGAATGCGATACCGATAATCCAAGCCCGGTTCCTTCATTAGGGCTTTTCAAACTAAAAAAAGGAGTAAAAATCTTCGACAAATTTTGCTCGTTGATGCCGATGCCGGTATCTTTAATTCCGACGGCGATATATTCGTTAAAAGATTTCTTGTTTTTCAACAACAACGGATTTATATCCTTCGCGGGAATTTTATACGTTTTAACGGATAAAATATTATTTTGTTTTGTTCTCATAGATTCTTCCGCGTTTTTTAAAACGTTTAAAATAACCTGTTGAATCAGGTTGTAATCCGCGAAAGTGTTGGGAATATTTCCCAGAGATTCTTTGTATAGAATGCGGTTTTTATCAAGTTGTTTTCTGATTAGAGGGATTGTATTTTTTATGGCGTCATTGACGTTGATGTAATTTTTTTGAGGCGGATGCGGTCTTGCAAAATCCGTTAAATCATTTATTAATTTTACTCCGCGCGCAACTTCGTTTTCTATATATTTAATGTTGGCGGCTATGGACTCGTCCTTTTTATCCGATTTGAGTTTTAAATACGACACCGCGTTAGCTATTACCTGAAATCTGTTTTTTATTTCATGGGAAATGCCTGCGGCAAGTTCGCCGACAGCGGCGAGCCGTTCAGCTCTAATCATCAATTCCTGAGTGGCTTTTAAAGCGTTGTATGATTCGAATAAATCGCTCTGAAGGGCGGATTTTTCCGTAATGTCAAAACAAATTATTTGAATAAATTTTTCCGAATTAATCTCAAAAAGAGCGGCGGTCGCGTCAAAAATATAATTATTGTTTTCTTCGCCGATTCTAATCTCGACGCTTTTCTCTTTTCCGCGGTTTGTTTTTATGCGGTTCAAATAATCGTGAAAATTGTTTTTTACTTCGTCGGCAAGAAGTTCGGTAAAAATAATTTTATCCGGCTTTTTTTTTTTTAATCCGAATTTACGCATCGCGATTAAATTGTATTCTATCAAAGAATAATCCTCGTAAGAAACAATAAATACAGGACTTAATAAATTCTGAATCAAGAGTTTATATTTCAGCTCGGAATACTGAAGTTTCGATTCGAGTTCAATTTCAGATGTTAAATCCCTAAAATTAATAACAACCCCGATTAATTCTCCTGTTTCATTTATGTAAGGAGACGTTGTAAATCCCAAATAAGACTCTTTATCTTTAAATAAAATTTTTGTTACTATGCGGGCAAAACTTTTTTTTTCAGATACCGTGTTATGTATCGAATCAATAATAATTTCATTATCGAGAATCTCTGAAATAGGCTTGTTATCAATAGAGGTTTTAACGTTAAGAATATTGATAGCGGTTTTATTTATAAATTTAATTCTAAAGTCCCTGCTTGAAATAATTATAAAACCCGAAGCTATATTGTTTAAAAAGTTAAGCAAATCTATATTGTTTATATCAATCATATTGTTATACTAAGTTTTTATACGCTTCAAACACGCGTTTTTTCATAGATTTAACGATTTTAACTGACCATTCCGGATGGAGCTGATATAAAACGTTAAAATTTTCCGGAGTTAAAACTAAAACTGAAACGTCAGTAGCCGCGCGGACCGTAGCGGTTCTCGGCATACTGTCAAAGTAAGACATTTCGCCTACTATTTCGCCTTCATTAATCTTTGCGATTATTTTGTTGTTTTTTATTATTTCGGTTTCTCCTTTGCAAATAATATAAAAATCATTCGACATATCGTTTTCGGCAATCAAAATTTCATTTTTTTTAAACGTTTTTCCGAATTTCTCCATAATTGATTTATCCAAATCTTTTACGTTTGAGTTAAAAGCAAGATTGCATAAGGAACTCTGGCTTTCGGTATCTTCGGAAACCGCGATGTTTTCTAAATCATTCAACGTTTTTTCATTAAAAAAATTTTGTTCTTTTTTTTCATTCAAATACCTTAATTCCTTGCAAAGCGAATATGTAACCATCCGGGCGAGAGTGATTGAAACCTGAATATTCATAATAAAATTTTCAAACGTCCATCCGTATAACTCGCAATCGTCGATTGCAATGGCGTTGGTTATTCTTTTGCCGTATTCGCAATCGGCGGCGCCAAAAAGCATATTTTCGCCGAGACCAAACCTGAAATAATTATTATTCTCGATTTTTTTTGCAATCGCAACTTTTCCTTTTATTATAAAATAAATACAATTATTGGTTGGGGGTATAACGGAATTTTGCGGATAAATAACGGTTTTATTTTTTATAGAGATTTTTGTTCCGTATTGTAAATGATTCATAGCAGAGCCCATATTCGTTTTTGTTATTACCTTCTCCTGTCAATAATCATCTTATTCAACGTAGTAAATTTTTGAGGGGACAGAACTCTTTTTCCGGTAAAGTCATTATTCAATAAAGTTTGGGCTTTATCGAGTTCGCCGGACATTATCGTCATTAAAATTTTGTTAAACAATTGAGTTGAAGTCAAATTTAAATCTTGGTTATCGTTAGAGCTATTTCTTTTTTTAAAAAAACCGGAATTATGATCAGTTGAATCGTTCGATTTATTTTCATTGATCCGATTGTAATCGGGTTCGTTATAATATTGGCCGCGAAACTCGGGTTTAACGTTTTTAAAAAGCTGTTCAATCGGAAGAATTTTTTCTTTGGAATTGTTATTGTCCCCGAATTCAAAAGAAAGACTGAATCTATGCGAATTTCCGAGGTCGCCGTAAGGCGTGTAGGAATAATCCAGCTTCAATCCTTTTTCAATCGAATTAGAATTTATATTTAATCCGAGTCCAAGCGAGATTTTGTTGTCTGCGTCGTTGCGCGAATCATAACCGCCGCGGAGACTTAATATTTTCGCGAATAAAACGTCTATTCCGGCAAAATAATTCAAATCTTTTCGCGCCGCGTATTCCAGATCAAACCCTGTTTTAATTTTGTTTGAGCCGAAATCAAAGATAAATCCCGTTCCGATTCTGTAAATCTCTTTAGGTTTGTTTTTTTCGGAATCGAATTTAAGTTCGCCTCCGAAATTTCTTATGTCTGCCGCTAAAGAAACTTTTGCGTTTTCGGAAGTTTGAAAAAATTTTTGAATTCCAATACTTCCCCTAAAAGTTTGAGCCGATACTCTTTCGAGTTTTGATTCTAAAAATTTTATTCCGATTCCTGCGTTAAATTCTTCCGGCAAATCCATTGCGTAATACAACCCGAGTATTTTATCGTAATTTTTGTATGTTCCTTTATTAACAGGATTGCCGTTTGCGTCAATCATATTTCTTTCTATGGACCCCGAATTGAAAAAAGTAAAATCCAATCCTATGTTTGCGTTTGTTTTTGAGATTGGGACCACGATTCCCGCATACTCGATATTAATGTCCTGAAAATGTGAAAAATGCGAGAAAATTATGCTTTTATACTTTAGTGAAGCGAAACCAGCGGGATTGGAATTAAAACTGTTTATATCGTTGACAAAAGCGGAGTTTGCCGAACCTAAGGCGGCATTATACGCGGTTACGGGAAGCGAAAGCAAAATTCCGTCATACGTTAAAGCAGGTTTAGATAAAACTTTTGAGCCGGCGCTCAAAACAAATAATAAACTTAATAAAATAAAATTTAATTTCCGCATAATTGTTTATCTGATAATTGTAAATTTCTTAACTGTTTTGTTTCCGTTTTTATCTTTAATCAAAATCAAATATAATCCGCTCGCCAATTTTTTTCCATCGGAGTTTTTTGCGTCCCATACTATTTTCGCCTGTCCGGCTCCGGTAGCAAACTTCGCCGCTCTCTCTCCCGTTAAAGTATAAATCTCGATTTCATTGCCTCCGGTCAATCCTGATATATGAACGCCCGAATTTATAATTGTAGGCGAATATTCGGTTCCTGTCATGGAATTGTTATCGTTTGGTCTGAACGGATTTGGATAAACGATAACCGAAGACAAATCTTTTTGAATCGGATTAGAAGACAAAAATACCGCGTATATTGAAAAATGAGAGAGTTCCGCTGAAATAGTATCGCCGTTTGTTCCTCTCGAAGTTATTGATTCGTCAAGTTTTTCCCAATTATTCAAGGTCTTGTTGAATGTGAATATTCCGGATGCAAAAGTTCCTTTAAATCTGTCGGGTAAATTGTATGAGATAACTATATTTTTAAAATTTGCAGCGTCGTTGAATGGTTGACCGTTTGAAGTAAAAGAAAATTCGCGCATAGTTTTTAATCCGGCTTCATAGTCTTCCGAATTCCCAAAAAGTTTTGCGTTGTTTGTTCCCGCTACCTGTATTTCATTCAACAAATCAGCGTAGTTTGAATTTGAAATAGTTAAAGTTACAGGCGCGGACGGATTATTAAATTCAATATCGAGAGTGATAGTTGAATTGTCCGCACCTAAAATCGTTATGAAAGCCGTTTCAGGAATTTCCGAAGAGTTTAACGGCGATAAAGTGATATTTGTAATATCATAATTATTAGGAATTACAATGTTTTGCGAAGAAGGGTCGATTATAGACGAAGTTATATTTCCTTGTTTATAATAAACGATGATATTTTTAAAATTAGAATTGCCGATAAAATCCGAAGCTACGATTTTTATCGTATCGCCTGCTGCGGCGCCGCTGATATTTATTTGAGAAACGAATAAATAAGTGTCGACCGAATCGGTTATAATTTGAAAAGTATCTTTACCATTAACCGATATATACGCTGTGTCAAGTCCGTTATTGTGTTCAAATCTGCCTGTTACAGTGATATTTTTTTGAGAAAAAATTTGACCGTTGAACGGAGAAATAATTGACAATACAGGCGGCGTTAAATCTACATTCAACTGGAATGTCCGTGAATTTTTCGACATTACGTCGTTTAATGTTGAAGCTGTAAAAACCAGAGTTTTATAGCCGCCGCTTGAAAAGTTCACGGTATAAGAAAAAGAAGTTTGAGAAACGAATGTTCCTATAACCGTAGTATTCCCCGATTCCGAATTATAAATATATAAAATATTCGTCATTGAAGGGTCGCCGATTAATCCGGTAAAAACAATGGTTTTTGAATTAATTGTTTTTGATTGAGGATGCGCGTAAATAATTTCATCAATGTAAAGATAAGTAGATTGTATTGATACCGTATCTGAAAATTTATAACCCGAAGATTTATCAATAATTGAAACTACTATTGTATCTCCCTGATTAATAGCTTTGATAAAATCCTGATTATCGTCGGTAAATGATTTGAAACAGAAGTATCCTCTGTATTTTCCGGTGTTATTGCCTGTTTCAGTAAGAGCTACAGAAATCGCGTTGTTCTCCGGAAGATATGCGGAATAGACTTTGCAAATTACCGTGTCTGTAGTTAAATAGTTTCCGTCTTCGCCGTTA
>ERZ795059.1465-NODE-1465-length-26245-cov-6.967048_pt1 | contig 26245 bp, 21 predicted proteins | sample MGYA00375143_ERZ795059 | MGnify/ENA primary metagenome ERZ795059 (study PRJEB30188, sample SAMN05720168) | activated sludge metagenome | isolation source: Anaerobic digester | place: USA | collected 2015-01-07 ... | reverse complement strand
CTTTGTAAATACCAGCTGAAAGATTTTGAATGTCTTCCGTTGTTGCACCATTCGCCCATAAATACGTGTATGGTTCAGTTCCACCACTCACGGTGATGTCAATACTACCATTTGATTGTGTGCATGATGGTAAAACAGCAGTAGCCGACATTGTTACTTGCGAACCATTTGTTATCGAGAAACTTTTTTGAAGTGAACAACCGACACTGTCCTTCACTGTAACACTGTATGTTCCCTGTACTATTGAAGCAAGGTCTTGTGATGTAGCACCATTACTCCATAGATATGTATAATTACCTTGACCACCTAAAACACTCACGTCAATTGCACCATTTGATTGCCCGTTACACGTAACATTTGATATTATTCCAGAAATAACAATTTCCTCAGGTTGAGAAATAGTTGCTGCTAATTCTTTCTGTACGCCAGATGCATCACGAATGACAACACTATAATTTCCGGCAACAAGATTGGAGATAGATGATGTTGAAGCACCGTTTGACCATAGATACGTATACGGTGCTTTACCTTCAGCAACAACAACCGCTAGATTTCCGTCCGCTGCTCCGAAACATGAAATATTCTTCTGCTGAAGACTAGCGGAAAGATTCTGACACAATTTACTTTCAAGGGTATCATAAAAAACACACGTAGCTGCTTTGTAAGCTACTACAGGTTGCCAGCATTTTAATTCGTCAACGCACAGGTTGTTATTAGAACATCTCCCTCCATCAGGACAAAGTGTAAATTTTACTGTAAAGCTTTTTAAAGAAGTTTTGCCAAAGTCTGGAATGTTATCAATCTTAAAGCCTTTAAGCTTTGTGGTTGGATCGTAGCCATACTCTTGTTTCCAGCCTTTTGAATTAGAGAGATTATTAAGATCTCCACAAGGTATGTCAACCGTGTAATGTGAAAGCCCATGATCGCACCCGGTTAAATATGAAACTTTGAATTCGTAATTCGTGCATGAGCCATTTTTCTCAGCTTTTATGATTTCAGTGATGAAGCAATTGCTTTCGCATGACTGGGTAGCAGGCAAATTTTGCGCGAGCAGATTAGTTTGAAGGGCAAGAAGTCCTATAAATAGGAATAGTTGAAGTATACTTGTTTTCATAAGCATTGGTGTAAGTAATGCTTCATACGAGAAGACAGGCCTATAATACCTTTTGCAAATACGAATGGTTTATGCTCCCGATAAAAACCGCGAACAGCAGGGCGAAGTGAGGGTTACAGAGTCCAGGAATCAAGAATTCGAGAACCGCAACGATGTAAGGTATTATTTGAATTGTTGATTTTGCAAAAAAACAACTTCTGAATCAGTAAAAGCATGTATTAGGGTCTCTGGGGACAAAAGAAGGCAACGGCAATACCATACAAGAACTTTCCATTGATATTCAAACGCACTAATAAAACCCTTAAAATGCTTCCCGTTCTCATAGCAAAATACTAATTTTCTATTGCTATTAGATTAAAGTTGTCAACCAATATGAATGATAACAGAATCATCACCGCTATTAAATTGTACTAAATCCCTCTATAAATATTCAAAAAAAATAATCAACCCCTCATGTTATGAAACCAAATCAAAACCCCTCTAAAAAAAATCAAAACAAAAAATCAGCGCCTCCACCGAGTCAATTGATGAAAGTAATGCTAGTCTTCGTTTTCTTTTTTATGACTTATGCCTCTCATGCCCAGGTGTTCTATGGAACCACATTTGAGAGTTACAGTGGATTAGGCAAAATTTTTAAAGTGAATGGGGATGGATCCGGATATCAGGAAGCAAAATTACACGTAAGCACCGGAAGCAATACTAACTATACATACTCAACCTTTGATCGGTATAAATTAACTAAATCTTCAAATGGAAAATTTTATGGGACAACCATATCGGGTGGTGTAGATGATAATGGGGTTCTTTTTGAATTTGATCCAATAACAAATGAGTACACTGAAAAAATGAGCTTATATTATTATATGACTGGTTATCCTATTGGTCAGATGCTCGAATATAATGGCTTGCTGTACGGAACAAGTGTCAGTATCCAAGGCAATATTTATTCATTTAATCCTGCTACAAATTCTTTTAAAATTGAATATATCTTGCCGTGTCGATCGGCCGGAATGATTCTGCATGGAGGAAAATTTTATGGCATGACCGTCTATGGTGGTGTTCAAAGAGCAGGTGCTATCTTTGAATTTGATCCTGCAACAAAAACATATACAGTATTGTTTCAATTCGATCGTACTTCTTCAGGGTATTTTCCAGAAGGTGGTCTAACGTATGTTAATGGAAAATTGTATGGAGTAACTACTACAGGCGGTAAGTTTAATCAAGGTACGTTGTTTGAATATGACTTAACAACAAATCAATTTAGTAAGAAAATTGATTTCAAAGCCGACATCAACGGAAGTTCACCAATAGGTGATCTTACTTTTCATAACAATAAACTTTTGGGAGTAACGGCACAAGGTGGTGCGTCCGACCAAGGAGTATTATTTGAGTTTGACCAATCAACAGCATTACTAAGTAAGGTAATTGACTTTAGTTCTGAGTTTCCAGCGGGAACATTTAAACTAATAAGTGGAAAGCTATACGGAGTAGCTACTAATGCAGGTACAAATGGAGACGGTCTATTATTTTCAATCGACCCATCGACTAAAGAATATGTCAGACTATTTGAATTTAACGGAGGTGAGAAAGGGAGCCAGCCTTTTGGAGAACTTACCTTCAATAACAATGCTTTATATGGAATGACAAAAATTGGAGGATTGCAAGACAAAGGAATCATTTTTAAATATGATTTAGTCAGCGAACAACTTTATTCCTTAAATTCGTTTTCGTATAGTCCATTCGGAAATAAACCAATTTGTCTCTTAGAAGTCGGTTCCAAATTTTACGGATTGACATCCGAGGGAGGTACAACCGGAAAGGGTGTGCTATTCGAACTTGATACGGCAACCTTTGAAGTGACTAAGCTACATGATTTTACTTGCGACCAATGTGGGGTAAACGATTATTACAATGCTTACGATTACTACAATTCTGCACCAGAAGGACAGTTAGTATTAGTCGATAATAAACTATATGGAATTTTCACAAAAGCTGGAAGTATTAAAGGTGGGGAGTTATTTTCATATGACCTTGACCAAGGCAATTACTCCTCGCTTGTTGAATTTAACACAGCGGAAACAAGTCAGGTACCCGTTGGAAACATTGCCTTTTTAAATGGTAAAATAATTGGCGCCACAAAAGACGGAGGTTCAGAAAATAATGGTGTTGTCTTTGAATATGATATTGCCAACTCAGTATATCAAATTAAGCAAAACCTGAAACATTCTGTCACTGGATCTGAATTTCGCTTTACCAACGCAGATAATACGCTGTATGGCTTGGGGAAAGGTGGAGTATTAGGGAAGGGCGTTTTAAGCAAATATGATCAAGCAACTGGTACACTTATTCCCATACATGAATTTGAGAATATTTCAGAGGGAATTAACCCGATTGGTACTTTGTATTTTGAATCTCCAAAGTTATATGGAGCCATAGATGGAGGCGGTAACTTCTTTGAGTTTGATACTCAAACCCATATTTATCAAAAAAAACCTAACCAACACAATAGTCAGATAAGGGCAATTCGGAATGGTAAGCTGTATGGCAGTACAGGCCTTGCAACAATCTTTGAATTCGATTTGGCCAGTGATACTTTTCAGGAATTGCTAAGCATAAAATTAAATGATTATTATTCCGGTGGTGTCAATTCACTCATTGTTCACAGTGGTGATTTCCATACATCACCTGTTACGATCACGGAAGTAATTGGATTTATTCAAGGTAAGCGTAAAGATGGAAAGCCAATAGTAGCAGCAAACAGTAACCCACAAGAAGCCTTATACTATCCCAATAGTCATGATTATTATGGTAGCGAGATTAAATTTGTATCGTTGGGCTATGGCGGTTCCATTACACTCGCCTTCGATAACCCACTCTACAATAAACCTGGCATCGATATTAATATAGCAGAAACATCTTACGGAGATCCATCCTTCTATGACTTCCCTGAAAAGGCAGAAGTTTTTGTTTCTCAAGATGGAGCTGAATGGCTCTCATTAGGATTTACAAATGATCATCCAAGCAGCTATGGATTTGGAAATACTTCCGAAGTAGCTTGTAAAGGAAAACTCGATTCACAGTTTGATATGCAACCAGCAGGGCTGAGTTGGATAAAGTATATAAAGATTGTTGACACAACTGATCCGATGGCCAAACGAAGAGACAAAAACTCGTGCGCTGAAACCAGTGTATTTGCCTTTAATGCAGCTTCTGATGGTTTTGATCTTGATGCCATTTTTGAACACAAGCTTTTATATCCAAATTATGTATCCGGACGAAGCAATACATCTCAAAACAGTTCAGCAATGGTAGAAATCTCTGCTCCAAATGCTACAGCACTGTTATATCCTAACCCGGTATCGAATTTACTTTCTATTAATCTGGGAGAAGAACAAGAACTGGCCATAATGGAAGATGAATTCCATTTGGAAATTTTTGATACGCAAGGTAAGACTTGGACAAACTCAAGGGAATTACTGGACGAAAGCTGGATTATCAATCATGATGTATCTAAACTTAATCCCGGTATGTACATTGCTCGTGTTACCAACGGAAATGTGAGAAGATATTATAAGTTCATGAAGAAGTAGCAATTCGTATACAACATTTGGAACTTCTATATGAAAAACCAAGAGCTAGTAACACTGATCGAAAACATCAATGTTACTAGCTCTTTTCATGGCATATCAACTTCACTCGAATTAGTACCTTTGTTGAGTTGTTACTTACCTGATACAGATTACCATACTATTTTCTTCTTCGAAAGAAATGCATCAATTCCTTTTTTACAATCATCGCTGTCACGAGCTGTTGCATTCATCTCTGATGCATACGATAAAGCTTGTTCAATCGTCATGGATTGAACTTGTGAAATCATTTTCTTTGTGAGCATCATGGCGTGTTCTGAATTTGTGTCTACTAATCGTTGTGCAAATAGTCTTGTCTCACGTTCAATTGCATCAGAAGAAATTACGGACATTACCAAACCAAGTTGTCTGGCTTCTTCCGCCAAAATTAAATCTCCTGTAAGTAAAAGTTGTTTTGCTTTCCCCTCTCCTATTCTTCGAAGCAGGAAGATCATAACAATAGCCGGTATAAATCCTATCTTCACTTCAGTATATCCAAACTTCGCTTCAGGAACTGCGAATACAAAATCGCACACAGATGCCAGACCACAACCACCGGCAAGAGCATGGCCCCGAACCTGAGCAATAACAATTTTCTTCAGCGTGTATATCTGAAGAAATAACTCCTTTAAATGGTTTGAATCGGCAAGATTCTCGTCATACGTAAATCGTTGAAGTTCTTGTAGGTAGGCCAGATCTGCCCCTGCACAAAATGCATCGCCATTTGCCTTGAGAATAATCACTTTCACCTGTTCATCCATTTCTGCTTGTAGAAATGACTCCTTCAGTTCTGAAATAAGTTCATGCGATAATGCATTCCGTTTCTCAGGTCTGTTGAGTGTAATGAACCCTATGCGATTTGAAATTTCGTATTCGATATATTTCATGGATTAATTTTTGTCATTTAGGATTAGTTGAAATCTCCTTTTAATGATCATGGCTTTATACGAACATTGTGCATAAAGATCTATTAAATAAAAATTTAAGTCTCAAGATCAAAAGCTCCATAATGCAAAACTGAATACACATCAATATGTAATTCATTTGCCTGCTTCAGCATCTTGTCGACATAATTAAATGAATTGCTGCTGTCAAAAATAATTTTATCGGCACGAACATGATTCTCAATCAATTTCAGACTACCAAGAGCATTTCCCGAAACAATCAAATAATCCACCTTTATATTTTTAGGTAAGGTAAATTTTTTTTGATTAAGTATGAGAATCGTTTTTTGATTCCACACTAAAACCGTGCATCCATTCCTTTCGAATACGTTGTTTAGCTTTTCAAATCCTGGATGAACCGTGGCTACTCCAGCAATCAATCGGTTGGGACGAATGTGAAACCGTAACTTCTCCTGATCATTATACAAAACAGAATCTGTAAAAAATAAACTCTGCCCGCGATCAATCAAATCAAAAGCACTGTGATGTGCTACATTGTAAATTGTAATTTTAGTTTGGTCTACATCATTGCTAAAATGCATCCACGAAGCAATCACTATTACGGCTGACAGGCAAGTAGCAACGATCAGATAAGAAAATTTCTTAAACTCTAAAAACAAAACGAACGCGATGATGAAGAGCATAATCATCCAACATTGAAAAGTTGTAATATAAATATCCTCTGTTAAGCTAAATGGAAAATCCTCAACTGTGAATACAATAAAGTTCAACGCTTTGATCAGCCATTCCAATAATAATCCGAAGAATGACGCAAGCGGTGGAATAAATCCTGTAACTAAAACAGCGATACCTCCAAGCAACACACCAAACGCACCCGGTATCACAAAGAGATTAGAAATAAAAAAGTAGTTTGGAAATTGATGGAAGTATAATAATCCCAAAGAGAAGGTAGCAATTTGAGCAGCTATAGAAACACACGTAATTTTCCAAACTTCATCCCAAAGTCTTTGTCGTGGTTCAAGCATGGCATAAAGTCCTGGTTGCAAATACACAATACCCAACACAGCCAGAAAAGAAAGTTGAAACCCAACCGACATAATGAGGTAAGGTTCATACAGCAACAAACAAAATGCAGAAGCTGCCAGTGTATTATAAATATTGGTGCGTTGATTTAATGGACGCGCCAATGCGATAAACGAAAACATGGTAACAGCACGAAGCACTGAAGGAGATAAACCCGTCACAAACGCATACGTCCAAAGAGCAATCAAACTTAAAATAGCAAGTATCCATTTTCCAGATTCTAATTTAGCTAATGGTTTAAACAAAAGCAGTAGAATCCAATACACAATGCCCACATGAAGACCCGACACCGCCAACACATGCATGGCACCGGTGGATGAATAGGCGTTTAATAATTCATTATCAAGACCATCTTTAACACCTAGCACCAAAGCGGAGGCAATACCTTGTTCGCGTTGACCATTTACATTAGCGTGAAGGGTTGCATCAGCCCATTGACGAGCCTTGATAGAATAACCAATTAGAAAATTGGGAGGATCATTACCTATCCATTTTACATTCTCAGTTTTAATGAAGTGCTGGTGATAAATATTTCTGAATGTTAGAAATCGTTTATAGTCGAACTCTCCAGGGTTTGATGGTGCTTTTACTATTTCAGGATTACCTTTAACCAGTAACATATCACCATACTGAAATGGATTCTCAAAATCCTGTTTCGGAAAATAACACAAGACTTTACCTTCACTCCTCTTCCACCCTTGATCAGTTTTCAATTCAAGTACGCTAACTTCTACTTTCCAGGATCTTTCCTTTTCTTCAGGATATTTCGAAATCACAGCCCTATAGTACTCAATTGGTTTTTGCGAATGAATGAAATGACCTTCTTGTCGTGAATCGGTTTGGGAAAGAAGATGGACATATCCTGCCAGAAAAATAGTGGCGAGCCCAAGAAAGCCAGAAACAATTTTCTTCGACTCTCGGAGAATAAAGAAAAGTATAAAGTACAGAAGAGCAAGTACAATTAAAAATATTCGCGCCAACGACTCGTCAATAATATCCGGTTGATAAATACCCAAGACAATGCCCGCTATAAAAAATACAACGATACGAACAAAAGGATACGGTATCCATGCAACCATTTAGAAAGATAAAGAATTTCAAGTTTATTTCCGTTGATCAAAAGTAGTTATTAGCAAATAACGAGTGCCTAGTGATTCGTGATGAGTTATTTTAGATTTCGCTGTAAACTCTCACTGGTACATCAAATCACAAATCACTCATCTTAAATGTTTCATCTCTCATAGCTGGCATAAAAATTTTACATATGCCCTCGTGGAAATCATAATTCAAACGAACTTGCTCAGAGGCTACAAACTCTCCCTTCCATACGCTTCAATAATATCCCGCACCAAACGATGCCGCACAACATCTTTCTCATTTAATTCTATAAAGCCAATACCTTTCACACCAGATAATATGCGCGCAGCTTCTTTCAGTCCCGATTGCTGACGGGTAGGTAAGTCAATTTGCGTTACATCACCTGTAATTATCATTTTCGATTCAGGCCCCATGCGCGTTAAAAACATTTTCATTTGCATGGGTGTGGTGTTCTGCGCTTCATCCAATAAAATAAAGGCATTGTTTAATGTTCTTCCGCGCATGTAGGCAAGCGGAGCAATCTCAATAATCTCGCGCTCCATGTAATACTTTAATTTCTCGTGCGGAATCATATCGTTCAAAGCATCGTAAATTGGTCGCAAGTATGGGTCGATCTTTTCTTTTAAATCTCCCGGTAGGAAACCCAGATTTTCACCCGCTTCTACTGCTGGTCGGGTTATTATAATTTTCTTCACCCATTTGTTTTTCAGGGCGCGCACAGCAAGTGCTACAGATATATACGTTTTACCTGTACCTGCAGGTCCCAATGCAAAAACCAAATCATTCTCTTTAACCAACTGCACTAACTTTTGCTGGTTTACTGATTTGGGCTTGATGGGATTTCCGCGAGTACCAAAAACAATAACATCACCATTTGCATCTGAAATATCCGGATGAGAAATTTCATCTTCGCTATATAGGTAATTCTTTACATTCTCCTCCGTCACTTTTCCAAATTGGTGATAGTGATCAATCAAAGAATTAAGAATATCATCAATCAGTTTGATTTCATCTGTCGGTCCCTTTATTAATAATTCGTTGCCACGCGATACGATTTTACTTTTAGGAAAAGCCGCAGATAAAGTATCGATGGTTTTATTTTCAATCCCTAGAAAATCGATGAGGGAAATATTGTCGAGTTGTACTATTTTTTCTATCAAAATGCTGAGCTGTTAGTGGTTAATCGTTAAAAGTTAATCTTGGGTGTGGATTTAAGTGTGAGATGATCAACTACAATTGTTTACAGTTAGTGACGTTAATATCAAGACCTTTCAATTTAAAGACGATTAACAATTAACGATTAACGTCAAACGTTGACTTTCCATCCTAAAAGTACCTATTTTCGTGTTTCAAATTTAGTGAATATCTACGGCATGGCCATCGTTACTCTTCTTACGGATTCGGGCGAAAACGATCATTACGTAGCGGCAATTAAGGCAAAGATCATCAGCATTAATCCGGGTATTCGCCTAGAAGACATCAGCCATAAAATAAAACCTTCCGATATCGGGCATGCTGCCTTTGTATTGCGTGCCGTCTTTCGTGATTTCCCCAAGGGAACCATTCACCTTGTTGGTGTAAACTCAACCGGTAACAGGGGCGATTCGTTCATCGCGCTGCAAGTGGAGGATCATTTTTTTGTGGGATGCGACAATGGACTCTTCGGACTCATAACTGATAAGTCGCATCAAACCCTTGTTGAACTGAACTCCATCAATTCTATCGAAACTACTTTTCCGGAGCGCGATATTTTCGCTCCGGCTGCTGTAAAACTGGCAAGCGGTGTTGCTATTACAAGTCTAGGCAAGCCCATGCCTACCTTTAAAAAAATGACTGACCGACAGGTTAAAGCCACGAAGAAACAAATTACAGGAACCGTTATTCGTGTTGATCATTTTGGAAACCTGATCACAAACATCCCCAAAGAACCATTCGATATATTAAGCAAGGGAAAAAACTATACCATACAATTTGGGGGAGAGAAATTCAGACGAATCCAGACCAATTACAATCAGGCCGACCATGGCGAATGCTTCATTGTATTCAATAGCATTGGCTTGTTGGAAATCGGCATTTATAAAGGTAATGCTTCCGAACTATTGGGATTAGACTACGATAGTACGGTGAATATTATTTTTGATGAAGAATAGAAAGAAGTACGAATTACGAGGTGCGATTTTAAGGGAGGAAGAAGTCGAGTAACCTTTGTGACGTCCCCAAATCTTAAATCACAAATCAAAAATCTTAAATAATTAATTCATGATTACGCGCATCGTCCGTATGAATTTTACAGAAGCCGGAGTGGAAGAATTTCTACAAATTTTCAATGAAAATAAAGTGGCCATCCGCAATTTTCCGGGATGCACACAGCTTCGATTGATGAAGGATGAACAAGATCCCCTTTGCTTTTCAACAGTTAGCGAATGGAATGCCGCCAGCGATCTTGAAAGCTATCGGAAATCAGAACTCTTTGGGCAAGTTTGGGGACGTGTAAAAACCTTGTTCTCTGCCCGCACGCAGGCCTTTTCGTTGGTAAAATTTATTGAACTGTAAATTGCGGAACACCTAAAGTTTGCACATATTTGCAACCCAATTGAGTGGAAGGCATCATTTACTTGCCTTAGTGGCGGAACTGGTAGACGCGCACGACTCAAAATCGTGTACCGTAAGGTGTGCCGGTTCGATTCCGGCCTGAGGTACTGAGGCGGACAAATCAAGATTTTTTTGATTGTCCGCCTTTTTTATTTCCCGAATCCCTTAAAAAAACCAACCTCATCACTCTAAAATTTAAAAAGGGCAGCTTGTTTAAAACCACCCTTTTTAAATTTTAGTCTGACAAGAATGTATTAGTTAATGTCGTGTGTTATTTTATACCTTAAGAGAAATACTTCGTCACGCCTGGAGTAGCAATCGGATAAAACCCATTTGCATCTGGTTTGCTTGGAGTTTCTGCATCCCACGCAAATTTTGTTGGCATAATACTGATGCCCGAGTTGATCACTTTATCCCACTCCATCACCTCTCCCGAATATGTGGCCATTCTTCCCATGATGGCAGTCATCGTTGACTTTGCACCATGTTCAGCATCTGCAAACTTATATTCACCTTTAGCAATTGCCGCGAAGAGTTCATCGTGTTCAGTTTGATATGGATTGTTCTCTCCTTTTTTATCATAAGCATAAAGTGTTTTGCCTTTGCTAGAAATGGTTGCTTCGTTACATTTCACAATACCTTTTGTTCCAACCAGCATTTCATCAACAATGGCATAGGTACCTTTAATGTGCCGGCACTGACTGTTCAATACACTTCCATCCGCATACTGAAATTCAACGAAGTGGTGATCGTAAATTTCTCCATACTCCTTTCCGGTTCTAACTTGTCTTCCGCCCATACCTTGTGCCTTCACGGGGAAAGAACCCTTGAACCAGTTCATCACATCAATGTTGTGGATGTGTTGTTCATTAATATGATCTCCACACAGCCAATTAAAATAATACCAGTTGCGCATTTGATATTCCATTTCAGTTTGCTCAGGCTTGCGCATGTTTACCCAAACACCATCATTATTCCACCAAACCTGCCCGGAGGTAATTTCTCCAATCATTCCATCCTGTACACGCTTGTACAATTCACGATATGAATTTTGATAATGACGTTGAAGTCCAACCACAACGTTTAATTTTTTCCTTTTTGCTTCTTCTGCAGCAAGCAATACTTTTTGAATTCCGGCAGGATCCGTTGCTACCGGTTTTTCCATGAATACATGCTTGCCTTGTTTGACCGCTTCTGCAAAATGAATTGGTCTGAAGCCTGGAGGTGTGGTAAGAATAACGACATCCGCCACTGCAATCGCTTTTTGATATCCGTCAAAGCCGGTGAATTTGGTAGCATCTGTTACCGTTACTTTCGCCTTTACGTTTCCTTCTTCTGAATTTTCATCGGTAAGAGCATCGTAGCAACTGTCAAGTCTGTCGCGAAATGCATCGGCCATTGCTACAAGTTTTACATTTTGCTTTGTGAGTAACGCTTGCATGGCAGCACCTGTACCACGACCGCCACAACCAACAAGTGCAATCTTGATGGTGTCATCAACAGAGCTAAGGTAGTTTGCATTTGATAAGAGTGGTGCTGCGAATAAACCTCCTGCGAGCAGAGTAGATTGCTTCACAAAGTCCCTGCGAGATGGGTTGTTAATCTTTTCATTCATGATTGTAGATGTTAGTTGTTTTTGTCTGTGCTAATGAAGCATGACGATAATTATTTTAAATAAAGAGCGTAGAACTTTTCAATCTCTTCTTTTGATGGTGCCTGGCCTGGTCTCACAATTCGAAAGCCTATGCCCATGCCATCGGTAAGCCACCAGCGACTTTTGGGAATCTGCGGATCGCGCTTGTTCCAATCCGTTGTTGACGATATTCGGTTAGCGCAACGCAGTTCTTTTGCCTCATCTAAATACGATCCGCCCCGTGTAACACGTGGATACCGAGGCCCTATCGAAGTTGTTGGATTTTTTGTTTTGTCAGCAAGCTTCTGAAATACGTTGGCATCATATTGATCGAGTGTCCATTCACTGAGGTTGCCCAGCATATCATATAATCCCCATGCATTTGGTTTGAGTTGAGCTACCTTGTGAAATTTTGCCGCGCTGTTTTCTTTATAGTAACCATAGTCTTTTAAGTTTTCCGGATCCGTTGTCCCTCCGGCACGACACGCATATTCCCACTCCGCTTCTGTTGGTAATCGATAAAAAATTCCGGTTGTATTATAAAGCCATTTGCAATACATAATACCAGCAGCTTGACTCATGCTGTTGGTGGGATTTTTAGGATCTCGGCCCATGCCCCAGGTTAAGTCAATATATTGTGCCGTTGGTCGTGATACCGCATCAACAGCTATGACTTTGGTTTGTGGAACATCCATGTTTTTAAAGAAAGCATCCCATTCGGCAAACGTCACTTCATGTTCCGCTATCCAGAAAGCACTGATCACAACGTTTCTCTGTGGGCCTTCATCATCATCTCTACCTTTTTCAAAAGGGGCACTGCCCATGATAAATTCTCCGGGAGGAATAGAAACCATTCTAAACTTTACGGATGAACCCGGAATGGTTTGATCGTATGATTGGGCAAAAAGAGAATTATAGCTGCCAGTAAAGAAAACAGAGGCTGCAGTTATGAAGAAAAGTGTGATTGATAATTTCAATTTTCTACAAATTAAATTTATTGAAGGGGTAATTTACCGAATGCAATTCATTTTCATCTATTTAGCTTAATTATTTACGGTCTCATTTACTAAAACCCCATCGTGCAGGCATCCTCTCTTCCGTAGTTTTTTCATGGGTTCGCTTGCTTAAAACATTTCAACTAAGCCAACATACAATAACAGAGATCGCTAAAAACTGCTACAGTATTTGAGATCGCTAAGTTTACAGCAAAGAAAATACAAGAGAAGGAAAATTCTTAACTCAGTGGACGCTGAAAAATGCTATGCACAAAAGGCATGCTTGCGCGATGGTGGGTGTTTTAAAAAAACCGGTTATTTCTTTTTAGATTTTGAAAGTTCTGTTTCCTTATGGATATTTCAAAAAATTATCAATGTTTATGGTTATCCGACATCTACTAGGTTGCGTCCTTCTTTCCGGACTTTTTCTCACTGCCTGTAATACTAATCCGAAAGACAAGAAAAAGAATGGAGCCGCTGATTCACTGAATAATGTCGTGAAGACAACCTACGCGGATGGAAAGCCAAAGGTTGAGATTCCTTATAAAAATGGAAAGAAGAATGGACAGGCTAAAGAATTTTATCAAAACGGAAATGTATTTCAATTGATCGACTATGTTAACGGTAAGAAACATGGATTCGCCAGAAGGTATTATGAGACCGGATTGATCTATCAGGAGACTCCCTATGACAGCAACAAGATTCACGGAGTTCAAAAAAAATACAGAGCAGATGGAAAGCTTTCTGCAGAAATACCTTACTCTTTTGGCAATGCTTGTGCAGGCATAAAAGAGTACACACTGGATGGCAGTCTAAAGAAAAATTATCCCTCCATTGTTATTCGTCCGGTTGACAATATTTTGTCGCGTGGTGAATACAAGCTGGTATTAACCATGTCAGAAAAAGTAAAAGAAGTTACGTACTATGAAGGCAAGCTTACGGATGGAAAATGTATTGGTGATAAGACGGAAGAGATTTGTTGTGCTGACCGATCAGGCGAGGCGGATATCTCATTCTTTTTACCTCCAGGCCAATTTATAATGAAAGAGATTAACATCATTGCAAAGGTAAAGACCGTGCAGGGAAACTATTATCTTACGCAACGCAACTACAATGTAGCCATTGAGAATCGTTATTAATTTCCGTTGTTTATAACTTGTTGTCTTCTCAGTAACTCATAATTATACGGTGCATACTCCAAACCTTTCGCAATAATACTTTTGGCTTTTGCTTTCTGTCCTTTTCGGAAATAATACACAGCAGCTGACGAATAAGCTTGTCCAACTAAATTATTATCAAGTGTTAAGTCGCTGTATTTTGCAAAATAATCTTCGAAAAGCTTTTTATACTTCTCGCCCTCCACTGGCCGATCTAAATTATACTCCTGATTAAACTGTACGGCCATTGAAGATGCGAATAAAGTATTAAAGACATTATCTTCCTGCAAAGAAGGATATTGATCGGCATACTTCTGAAGTTCGTTCAACAAGGCAAGATTGTTTCCGTTTCCTCTAAACGATTGACTCAAAGCGCCAAGTAATGCGGCATTCGTATCTACGTGCTTGGGCTTAAGGCTTAGGGCTTCTTTAAAATAAGGTAATGATTCTTTGTACCGCGCTTTGTTGTAAAGCATCCGGCCATTCTCATAATTATAGAGAAAAGCAATCTCGTTTTTTATTTCAACATCCGTGATACCTTTCTCTAATTGTCGATAGTAAATTTCCAATTCACTTTTCTTACCCTCCGTATACAATAGCTGCTGGATAACACTCATAAATTCACTCTGAACCATCTCCAAGGTAATTCCATAATCTTTATAGCGCGATAATTTACTTAAATAGGTAGCGTGCAAAGAGTCCTTTGCTTTCCGGCTTTCCATTACCTTCGTTCCGGCAACCAGAAGTAAATATCCACACCTGCTATTGGGATTAAATAGGTATGCCTTTTCGAGTTGACAAAATGCTTCCTCATTTTTGTTTTCTTCTAACTTATACAATGCATCATTCTGGTATTGAATTCCAACCAGATTCATTAAGGTAATATTCTGCTGATCCTGAAAGTAATGTTTATCGAATAGTGTGCTTACGTCTTGTGACCCATATTCCTTTGCGCTGATTTGTTTCTGATCCTTTAACATTTTTACATAGTTCAGCTTAAAGGCCTGATCCATGGTATAAAATCCACCGAGCGGGGAAGTAGTTTCAATCATGATGCGATCCGTTTCAGGATATGCAATAAGATACACATGTGTAGGCTCCTCTTTAATAGCATACGGCACATTCAATTTTTCAAAAGCCAAAGCATACAAGGCTGATGCTGAAACGCAGTTGAAATAACCGTTATAGAAAACATCTTCAAAATTACTCTTGACTTCATACTTCTGAAGGAAGACCTGATGAATATCATCATACATCAATTTTGTCTTTTTGTCATTTCGTTTCGACTGAAACTTTTCATTCTCAAAAGACTTGAGGTGAGAAAAATATCTTGACTTGCTTTGCTCAATGGTAGCCTCCGTAAGCAATACACCGTTTGCCATGAAAAGAACGAACATATCCGAATTTCTTTTCAGGAAATGATCATCCAGAACCTTTTTTTCAAAAGGTGAAGTGAAGGTAACTTCAGAGTATTGAACTAAAGACTCCTGAGCAAGAGTTGTATGAACCCAAATCAAGCCAATTAAAACGCAAATTATCCGCATAGGTACGCTAACTTTCAGACCTCAATAATACAGCAAGAAGTACAACCCTGCCAGTGGTCTTTGCTTTATTTAATTTTGATTATAATTAAAACCCAATAATCAGAAAGATTGCACGGTGCCATAAGCCCGAAAAGGAGATGATACTATTGAAGCATCTGATCTTGATGTGCCATTATGCTTTGCATAAGTTGTGGCATACGGCTATATTGAGAGGCAAATAATGAAATAGATGCAATGAGTTGCAGCTATCCAGTTGTTAGGCGCAAGGCGCCTGGAAAGATTATCGATAAAGTTACTTGGACAATTATATCAATTCGCTCGCATTTGTATCCGGAAACAGAGGACCTGGATTCCTAATTATCTTTGCGGCCATAGTCTTTATTATATTCTTTGACAAGATCGTGAAACTTGTGATTTATGTCGTGGACAAAATTGGAGAAAGGAAAAAGAGAAAAAATTATAACGACTGACATGAATAACGGTGTGGACGTAGACGACACCGGCACATGAGACTTTGCATTGACGGACGACAAAGACCCTTTAGAAATCGAGATTGCAGAAACGCCCAGCGCCCAACAACAGCTTCCATGCTATCGTAGGTTCTTAAAGTGTGTGCTGTTAAATTTCGTTGGCACCGTGGGACAAATATGTAGGTATTTACCTGCATACGTCTTATGGCTAAGCGTTAGTGAACAAGCTAAAAATAAATAGACAGTAATATGACGTTTACAGAAAGATTTTTAAAAGCTAAGCACTGGCAGTTGCTTCTTTTGACATTTGGTATCCCTATGATTTTCCAATTTGTGATGACGGGATCAATGTTAGTCAGCTTCGGTAGTGGAAAAGAACCAGATCCTTCTTTTATGTTTAATTACTTTAGACTGTTTCCGATTCTAATGATCGTCTTTATAGGAGTATTTTTCGGTTGGTTTTGGGCAATTGCTATCGGACTGCAGAAGAAAGTGCCTGCAGGAGTGAAAATGAAAACAAAGAAATTCAAAGTATTATTCTTCATACCGATGACCTATATGCTTTTAATTTCAATCGGAATTGAAACAGCAATGAGCGGACTAATTAAAAGAATTGAAGGCGGAGATCAACCTGATGTTGGACTGTTAGGAGGTATAATGGGAATTATTTTTCCTTTGCATTTATTTTCAATGTTCTGCATTTTCTACTCCTTGTACTTTGTAGCAAAGACATTTAAAACCGTTGAACTACAGAGAGAGACAACATTTTCTGACTTTGCAGGAGAATTTTTTATGATTTGGTTTTATCCTGTTGGTATTTGGATAATCCAACCCAAGGTTAATAAAATGGTTCAGGACGATAGTTCTCAATGATAAATAAAAATACACTTTTTGCCGGGCTTACTTTTCTATACTTCAGTATTGGCTCAATACAAAAGCAAGAAAAAGACGCACGGTTTATAAGTTTTGTTGCCGATCCGAAAAGCATCCAATTGTATTGGAAAGACGACAAGGGTCAAATTTTTAAAAGTATTCAAAATCTCAAATCATTCGTGGAGGCAAAAAATCAGAAATTGAAATTTGCTATGAATGGTGGGATGTATCTAAAAGATAATTCCCCTCAGGGAATTTTTATTGAAAATGGTTTACGAATAACTCCCCTCGATACGGCATCGGGCGCAGGAAATTTCTATCTGAAACCAAACGGAGTTTTCTATTTAACAAAAAGTAATAAAGCGGTAGTTTGTCAAACAAAGGAGTTTGTAGAAAATGATCAAATTACTTTTGCTACTCAATCGGGACCCATGTTGGTCATTAATGGAGAAATACACAAAGCCTTTATAAAAGGGTCAAGCAATTTAAATATCAGAAATGGAGTAGGCATTCTTCCTGATAATACTGTACTGTTTGCCATGTCGAAGCAAGAAGTTAATTTCTATGACTTTGCCGAATTCTTTAAAAGCATGGGGTGTACGAATGCCCTTTACCTTGACGGGTTTGTTTCGCGCACTTATTTACCTCAGGAAAACTGGATGCAACTGGATGGGAACTTTGGAGTGATCATAGGTGTGACTGAATAAACTTCTTATAATTCAAAACCTTCTATAACCTTTAAAACTTTTGTTGTAGGTATTTTAACATTGCTCCGCTAACTTCAGCCTGATCTTAAGCTGAATTGTAATTTAAATCCACTATCATGAAAGAATGTTTTCTTTACGTATTCATTTTTACCTTGTTTTCGGTTAACCCATGTCTGTCACAAAAAATTGCGACACTGGAAGTAGAACTATCCAGACCTACCTTCGGAGTAGAAGAACCGGTAAGCATAAACCTCGATAACATAACTTTATTATCAGATACTCTTTTAAATTTAGTTGAAGTTCAGGGAGCAAAAAAAATACCTGTGCCTTTTCAAATTGAAAATGGTGAGCATCGAACACTTCATTGGATTGTTCATTCCGACAATGAAAAAATAAATAAGCGTGTGTACGAATTGACGAAAGGTGCACCATCAAAACACACTCCTGTAGGAATCACCAAAAAGGATGGTATGCTTACCATTGCAAGTACTGATAAAAATTTACTTCGCTACCATTTCGAAACCGTTTATCCACCACAAGATATTGACACTGCTTTTCGAAGAAGTGGATTCATACATCCATTATGGACACCACACGGTCAATCGCTCACTCGAATTCAGGCACCTGACCATTATCATCACTATGGAGTATGGAATCCATGGACCCATGTTTTGTTTGAAGGCGATACGGTTGACTTTTGGAATCTTAAAGACAAGAAGGGCACAGTGCGTTTTGCCAAATTTGTTTCCGTTACCAATGGCGCTGTGTATGGCGAGTTTAAGGCGGTTCACGAACATGTTGCATTCAAGAAGAATGGAACGGAGAAGGTAGCCTTGAATGAATTACAAACCGTTCGTGTATTTCAACCTAAAGCCAATCAAGATTACTATGTTGTTGATATTACAATCCAAATGAATTGTGCAAGCGAAAGTCCTTTCAAAATTTTGGAGTATCGTTATGCCGGGCTCGGTTGGCGCGCCACAGAAAAATGGAACAAAGAGAATAGCGAAGTACTTACTTCTGAAGGAAAAACGCGTAAGGAAGCCGATGGCACTACAGCGCGCTGGTGTATTGTTCAGGGAGCATTGGATGCTGATTATGGTGGCGCGGTAATGATGTCGTATCCATCAAACTATAATCATCCTGAACCTTTACGCATCTGGCCTGAGAACTCAAACAATGGAGAAATGTTTGCCATGTTTGCTCCTACCAAAACAAAAGACTGGTTGTTAATGCCAGGCAATACCTATACGTTGAAATATAGGTTCATTGTTTTCAATGGACACTTTACCAAAGAAAAAGCAGAGAGCGGCTGGCAACACTACAGTGCCCCACCAAAAATTACAATCAAAACAAATTGAGTTACAAAAACATCACGCCATGTCAACAAAAAAATCAACAACCGGCATTTCAAGAAGAAAATTTATTGAGTCGTCTGTAAAAGCGGCAGCGCTTACTACAGCCACCATCGGTTTTCCATCCATTGTTCCATCAAGTGTGTTTGGAAAAAATGCACCCAGCAATCGACTCAATATCGGAGCCATCGGCACCGGTCGGATTTCGCGTGGACATGATTTGCCCGGAGTTTGGAAATACGACTTTGCACAGGTAACAGCTGTTTGCGATTTAGATACAAAGCGAGCAGAGGAAGGTAAAACCTTGGTGAATGATTTTTACACGAAGCGCGATGGGAAACCATTCAACGGTGTAAAAGTGTATCACGATTACAACGAACTCATCAAGGATAAAGATATCGATGCAGTGATCATCAGCACACCCGATCATACACATGCCATGATTGCAGTCGCTGCAGCGAGGGCGAAGAAACACATCTATATGCAGAAGCCCGCATCGCTCACCATTTCAGAAGGAAGATTTGTAAGCGATGTGGTCCAAAAGAGTGGCGTGAAATTTCAGATTGGAAGTCAGCAGCGGTCGTCCGTACAATTTAGGTATGCGGCCGAGCTGGTACGCAACGGTCGTATAGGACAATTGAAAACAGTATATGTTGGTTTGCCAGGTGATCCCTCTGGTGATGAAGAAATTGAAATGCCAATACCTTCGAACCTGAATTATGATCTCTGGCTCGCATCCACACCTGATGTTTACTACACTGAAAAGCGAGTGCATCCGCAAGTAGGATATGATCGGCCAGGGTGGTTACGCTGCGAACAGTTCGGTGCCGGTATGATTACCGGTTGGGGTTCGCATCATGTTGACTCGGCACATTGGGGAATGGGGATGGAACGCTCAGGCCCGGTTGAAGTGTGGGGACATGCTGAGTTTCCTACGAAAGGATTGTGGGATGTTCATGGAATTTTTAGAACCGAAGCGCTCTATGCCAATGGTGTGAAAATGATTGTAAGCAATGAACTTCCAAACGGAATTAAGTTTGAAGGATGTGAAGGATGGATTTTCGTAACACGTGGAAATTATCAGGCAACCGCTAGCGATCCTGTAAATGCAGATGGTTCAAAACCACTTGATGCAAGTGATCAGAAAATAATTACCTCCACTATTAAGGCAAACGAATTTCGCTTTATGGTGAGTACAGATCATCATGGCAACTGGCTTGAAAGTATTCGGGATAATAAACAAACTATTGCTCCTGTAGAAGAAGCGCATCGCTCCTGTTCAACATGTTTGGTTCATCACATTGCTATGAAACTGAATCGAAAAGTATATTGGGATCCTGCAACAGAGAAATTTAAAAATGACGAGGAAGCCAATAAAATGCTGGCTCGTCCGCAGCGCGAAAAGTATAGATTGAAATAGTGATTGAACAAGTACATGTACATATTTTGCATTTCAATTTGAATAATCGAATAATCATAGAAATGAAAAAATTACCTATTGCTGCATTAATACTTTTAGCATTTTTTAGTTGCACCAAAAGCACCACCGAATTGAAAACTAAATCTGTTCGTCTAATAACGGTAGACCCGGGTCATTTTCATGCAGCCCTGGTTCAGAAAACTATGTATGCGGATGTTGACTCAATCGTACACGTCTATGCTCCTGCAGGAAGCGATTTGCAATTGCATATGACCAGAATTGAGAGTTATAATAAACGAAATGAGGACGCCACACACTGGAAAGAGCAAGTGTACACAGGCAGCGATTTTTTCGAAAAGATGATTGAAGAGAAGAAAGGTAATGTTGTTGTTCTCTCCGGAAACAATCAAAAGAAGACTGAATATATTTTAACGGCATTACAAAATGGATTTAACGTGTTGGCTGATAAACCCATGGTAATTGATAGTAAAGACTTTGAAAAATTGACGTATGCCTTTGAAGATGCTAAGAAGAACAAAGTAGTATTGTACGACATCATGACGGAGCGATTCGAAATCAGCACGATCCTTCAACGAGAACTGTCGTTGATACCTGAGGTATTTGGGCAACTTGAAAAAGGAACACCAGAGAATCCAGCAATCACAAAAGAAAGTGTGCATCATTTTTATAAATATGTTTCAGGTAGTGTTCTCACGCGACCAGCATGGTTCTTAGATTCTTCTCAACAAGGTGAAGGTATTGTAGATGTAATGACCCATTTGGTGGACTTAGTTCAATGGGAATGTTTTCCGGAACAAGTTATTGATTATAAAAATGAAATCGCTATACATTCTGCTAAACGCTGGCCAACCGATATTACCTTATCAGAATTTAAAGCCATTACCAAACTGGAAGATTTTCCTGACTTCCTTAAAAGTAAAGTGGTAAATGATTCAACGCTACAGGTGTATTGCAATGGTGAGATAAACTATACCATCCGCAATGTTCATGCGCGCACCTCGGTAATCTGGAAATACAAAGCACCCGAAGGAACAACTGATACACACTATTCAATCATGCGCGGTACGCTTGCCAATCTGGTTATCCGGCAAGGAGCTGAAGAACAATACAAGACTACCTTATATATAGAACCTGTTCACCATGATGTAAACTATGAACAGGTATTGAGCGAAAAGTTAAAACAGATTCAATCACAATACGCTGGTGTTGAATTAAAAAAATCAGATAAAGGTTGGGAAGTTGTGATACCTGAAAAATATAAAGAGGGACATGAAGCACACTTTGCCCGTGTAACTGAAAAATTTTTGGAATATTTAAAAGAAGACAACATGCTGGCATGGGAAGTGCCAAACATGATTACTAAATATTATACCACCACTAAGGGATTGGAAGTTGCTTTAGAAGGTAAGCAATGAAATCTATTGATTACAGGATATAAAGACTAATGCCTACTATCTCAAAATCTCATCTTTCTTTTAATCAAAAGAATCAAGCAGCTCGAAAAGATTGTTGTAAATAAAACGATAATCCAATTTTGCTTTTAGTCTATCGCAGATCACCACTTTGTTTTTACTTTCATCTTCTTGGTTGAATTGAGGGGGTTCAAGACGCAAAGCAGTAGAGGCCTTCGTATAAAATTCTGATCGCGTAGGGTGATGATCAGCACAGGCATTAAACACTTCGCTCCAGGCTTCTTTCTGAAGAATCGCTTTTATAATTTCAATGCAATCGCGCTGGTGAATTACATTAACCGGCTGCATACCCCCTTTAATATCCTTCTTACCAGCAAGAAATTTTCCCGGATGTCGGCCGGGGCCAACCAAACCACCAAACCGAAGCACGGTTGTTTTGAATTTAGTTTGTGAGATTAGTTTGCTCTCGGCACGTACTAAGTACGAAGTAAGATCTGCATCGGCTTCTGTAACCATTCGATCACCATCCGAATACACCGAAGTAGAACTGATAAATAAAACCGTTGTAATGCTGCCTGCTAAAATTTCGCTAACCACATTATAGATCTGCTCCAGATAAACATCGGTCTGCCCTGACTTTCGTTTTGGTGGAATACTAATGATTAAGGTATCAACTTGAAAAAATTCAAGATGTGACGTTGTATCGGCACCTGAAAGATCCGGATCAAATTGCATCCGAAACGGTTTGATGCCAAGCGCTTTAAGCTCACCCAACTTACCTTCCTGTGTTGTCGATCCTAAAACACGATAACCAGACTTAATAAGGTCTATCGCTAATGATTTCCCAAGCCAACCACAGCCTAATATGCTAATTGATTTCAACCGTAGTAAAATTAATTAATATGATACTTTGTAAAAGTTTGAGACGTAATCGGTAATCGGTGACCGGAAACTGATAACCGATTACTGATTACTGATTACCTATTTCAGATGACTCATTTTAATCTGTAAACCCGATGCAATGTCTAAACTAAAGCTTCTGCCTCCACTGCTTCTTTTCTGATTGTTGTTTCTTTTCAGTAATTCGATTTTGAACTGATCCTTTTGAAGGCTTGGTCGCTTTTCTGGCTTTCTTTTTCTCAAAGGCTTTCGCGAGAAGCTTTTCTAATTTCAGAACAACCGCATCTTTATTTTGAAGTTGCGATCTCTTCTCCTGAGAAGACATCACTAACACACCATCATTGGTAAGACGTGTTGCTAACTTCTTTAGAATAATTTCCTTTTCTTCGTCAGAGAGGTATTGAGAATTCTTTACATCGAATTTTAAAGTAACCTTGGTATTTACCTTGTTAACATTCTGCCCGCCTGCTCCACTGCTTCTGGATGCACTGAAGATTATTTCATTACCAAGTGACGCAGCTAATATGGAACGTTGCATTTTAATCAGAATACAGAATCAACAATAAGTGGGTGTTGCCTTTTATGGCCGGATTTTCACGCTACTACCATCGATCATTAATTTCTACTTTCAGTTCGTTACCTTAACCTTTATGGCATTCGGACCCTTCATGCCCATTTCAACCTCAAAGGTTACTTTATCATTTTCCTTAATGGCATCAACCAATCCGTTTATATGGACAAAAATACTTTCCTGTGAATCCAGATCCTTAATAAAACCATAGCCTTTCGAATCATTAAAGAAGGTAACTTTTCCTTTACGGGTTTGGTCAACATCCTTCATATCGACTTGTTTCGGCACCCCGATTTCAATGTCTTCTTCCTTTATAATTCTCTTTTTTGTCGGGTCTGGCGGTGTGGATGATATATTTCCGTTTTCGTCAACATAGGCGATCATGTCATCAAAAGAAATTCCCTCTTTGGCGTTAGCCTTTCGTTCTTCTTTGCGCTGCTCTTTCTCCTTTCTCTTCTTCTCCTTCTTCTTTTCAGTTTCCTTTTTGTTCCATGTTTCTTTTGACTTCGCCATAATTTTTAATGTGTGGTATTTTAGGTTAATGATGTGTTTCCAAAGTGGATCATGGGGAGGTGATTCTCCGACAAAACAAAAGGAAGCGCACAAAGCTACCATTTTATTCCCGATCTTAATATTTTCAGTGAAGCATCTATTGCTTAGTAATTCCACCCGCTTGCAGGTAAATCGCGTGCTTCACCGTTGATGGTTCAGCAAAATGGCGGTTAATCAATACCTATGGAAAGCTGAATAGGACGGCTCAAGACTGTTTTTCCCTCGCTGGTCTCGCAATCATCATCGAATAGTGTGATAAACCTAATTATCACGTAATTGTGTGATAATTAGGTTTATCACGGAATTCTATGATATATTTGAATAGCCTAACGATGTTGTTTTAAGTTTCTAAACCAATCTCATTTTTGAATGAATGGAATGCAAAGGCTTCAATGAACATCAACAGAAAGAATGAACTTATGATCAGTGTAATTACCGGAGACATCATCAATTCCAGAAAGACGCAAAATGCTACGTGGCTGAAAGTGCTGAAGAAAGAGTTGGCTAAATGGGGAGAGAGTCCCAAGCAGTGGGAGATTTATCGTGGCGATAGTTTTCAGGTAGAAATAAAATCGAATGAAGATGCATTGGCAGCAGCTATTCAGATAAAAGCAGCGATGAAATCACTAAAGGGTGTTGATGTTCGAATGGCAATTGGTATTGGCGACAAGGCATTCAGCACGAAAAGCATTACCGAATCAAATGGTAGTGCATTTGTATATTCGGGCGAGTTGGTGGAAGAACTGAAAAAACTTAAACTCAATCTGTCGATCCGAAGTGCCAATACTGACTTTAACAAAGAAATGAATCTGTATCTCAAGTTAGCACTCATCACGATGGATAGCTGGACGACTAATGCGGCCGAAACCATGCATGTGGCCTTGCAACATCCTGATAAATCGCAAGAGGCATTGGGTAAACTATTGGGTCTAAAACAAAATGCCATAAGCAACCGCCTTAAGAGAGCATGCTACTATGAAATTGTAGAGTTGATGGAAATGTATCGCACCAAACTGGCTGAACTAAAATGATTGTCTTCATAAAACTAATACTCGCGCACCTGCTGGGCGATTTTTTTCTTCAGCCAACATCCTGGGTAAAAGCAAAAGAGAAGAAAAAATTAGGCGCTTACCAATTGTATCTGCATGTACTGTTGCATGGTGTATTGATTATGCTTTTGATTTGGGATTGGGCCTTTCTTCCGTGGGCAGCCACGATCGCATTTGTTCATTTCATAATTGATGCTCTGAAACTCATACTGCAAAAGAAAGAGAACAGAACCATTTACTTTATGGCCGATCAGACTTTACACATTCTTTCTCTTTATTTGATTTTTAGCTGGTATCAGGGACGCATCGAAATCAGTACTTCGTTTTTTACAGATGAAAATTTCATGTTGGCCACAATGGTGATATTTCTAACAATACCTACCTCCTATTTAACCAGCATGCTCATCAGCAAGTGGACTCCGCATACAGAAGAAGAGACAAGTGATTCGCTGGAAAATGCCGGTAAATACATTGGCATTTTAGAAAGGCTCTTCGTTTTTGTTTTTGTAGTCAGTGGTCGATGGGAGCCGATTGGATTTTTGCTCGCAGCCAAATCAATATTTCGTTTTGGTGATTTGAAAAAGCCCAGGGACCGAAAGCTTACAGAATATATTTTGATTGGTACCTTAATTAGCTTTGGCATTTCCATACTCACCGGCATGGCTTATCTGGCGTGGTTGAAGAAATAAAAAAGGTAACTAGTTTATACCGTTACCTGATCTTCAATAATTTCTTGCCAGAATCAAATCATCTATCTCTTGCACACATTGGTGTTTTCGGCTTTCTGAACATTTTCGATACCTTCTGTTACCTATATAACCGAAGTCTTCTAAACTTTATCACTAATTCTTTTGAATCCTTTCACAAACTCAAACCAGATCACACTAATACAGCCTGTACCGATACTCAACATAAGCTGAAACCCATTGATCGCATCAAACATAAAAAAACGAGTGAACGGTGGGATGAGGAGTAACAGTGCGGTTAAAGCTATCGTAACCACTATAATTATTAATACAAGATTATTTTTGTACATCAGTGTGGTAAAGATGGAGTAGTAAAAAGATCTATTTACTAATGTAAGTAAGACGTTAGCAGAGGTCAGTGTGATGAATATCATTGTACGCGTTACATTTTCACTATACTCATTATGAACTGAATATTGATA
>ERZ795059.1464-NODE-1464-length-26245-cov-8.053952_pt1 | contig 26245 bp, 17 predicted proteins | sample MGYA00375143_ERZ795059 | MGnify/ENA primary metagenome ERZ795059 (study PRJEB30188, sample SAMN05720168) | activated sludge metagenome | isolation source: Anaerobic digester | place: USA | collected 2015-01-07 ... | reverse complement strand
CGCGGGTGTGGGCGGCACAATGGCCATCTTCGTACTATTAGCGCTTCGATTTATTACCCAGGAGTTGTATGAACGGCTTGCTCCTGCCTTGGTCGCCATTGTAATGGCCATGGTGATGGGCTACTTTTTAGGACAGTATATCCTCTTCTGGGCGCCCAATTCAGACCTGACCCTCCGTATCTTCGTGATGGTAAGCCTGGTGCTGATCTTTGGATTCGTCGGTATTTACCTGGGATTAACCCGTGCGTCGAAATGGGAATCCATCATCACCGCCGTTCAGCGGCGTGAAAATGAGGGTGTGGGTCTGAAACTCGTGGACACCAGTGTCATCATTGATGGCCGCATCGCGGACGTATGCCAGAGCGGGTTTATCGAAGGAACCTTGCTGGTGCCCCGTTTTGTTCTGAAAGAGCTGCAAAATATCGCGGATTCGTCGGATGTGCTGCGCAGGGCCAAGGGCCGTCACGGGCTGGATATCTTAAAAATAATGCAGGATGCCACCTTGCGGGTAAAAGTCAAGATTGTGGAAGACGATCCCCATGAGATCCGTGAAGTGGATGGCAAATTAGTGGCGCTGGCCCGGCGCTATAATGCAAAAATCATCACGAATGACTTCAATTTGAACAAAGTGGCGCAAATCGAAGGCGTTCAAGTATTAAATATCAATGATCTGGCCAATGCTTTGAAACCCGTGGTGCTCCCGGATGACCAGATGGAAGTAAAGATCCTGAAGGAAGGCAAAGAGCCGGGTCAGGGCGTGGGCTATCTGGATGACGGTACGATGGTCGTGGTGGATGGCGCACGGCCTTATCTGGGCAAAACGGTACAGGCATTGGTGACAAGCGTGCTGCAAACGGCCGCGGGCCGCATGATCTTTACACGGTATAATGGCTTAGTCCAGTGAATGTTCAACTGTTGATTCCGGCGGCGGGCGCCGGACGCCGCATGGGCGCGGAAACGCCAAAAGCGTTATTGGCGTTGGGCGGCGTGCCTATGCTGATCCGGACTTTGGAATGTTTTCAAACGATAGGCTTACTGGAAGAGGCCGTCATTACAGCCCCCCATGATCGCTTGGATCTGTTTAACGACGTTCTACAGCAATTTTTCACGCATTCCGCTTTCCGTATCGTCGAGGGAGGCGCGGAACGGCAAGATTCCGTAAGCAATGGCCTGTCCGCACTGGAGCCGGCGACAGAGATTGTGATTATTCACGACGCCGCGCGGCCTTTTGTCTCCGCGGATTCGATACAGGCCTCTATCGATGCCGCCCGGGACTGCGGCGCGGCCACGGTCGCCATTCCCGTTGTTGACACCATTCTGCAAGGAGATGAAAATGCTTACTTGGTGTCCACGCCCGACCGACGACAACTCTGGGCCTGTCAGACCCCACAAACCTTCCGGGTGGACGTAATTCGCCGCGCACACACACTGGCGCAAAAAGAGGGGTACACGGGCACCGATGATGCTTCTCTTGTACGCCGCATGGGCGAACCCGTCAAGCTGGTGATGGGAACTCCCTTGAACTTTAAAGTCACCACCCCATCCGATTATGCTCTAGCGGAGATGATTCTCGAAAAAGGAGGACCGGAATGCGTATCGGCATAGGGTATGATCTGCACCGGCTGGTTCCCGGACGTCCTCTGATTTTGGGGGGAGTGACGATTTCCCATGAAAAGGGGCTGGAGGGGCACTCCGATGCGGATGTCCTCACTCATGCCATTATTGATGCGCTCCTGGGCGCACTGGCGCTGGGAGACATCGGCGCACACTTCCCGGACACGGACCCCCGATATAAAGATGCCGATAGTCTTAAGCTGTTGGAGAATGCTTATGCACTCGTGCGCGCCAAAGGATATCGAATCCTTAATATCGACAGCATCGTAGTAGCGGAACGCCCCAAGCTGCGCCCCCACATTGACGCTATCCGCGCAAAACTTGCTCAAACACTGGCCTTGGATGTCCAAGCGGTTTCCGTCAAGGCCAAGACCAACGAAAAGGCGGGGCCCGAAGGCCACGAAGAGGCCATCAGCGCACAAGCAGTCGTATTGCTTCAATCCTAACTTTTTATCATGCGCCAAAAAGTTTGCGGCGGAAGAGGAAAAAGACCGCGCCCAGAATACAACATCCCGCCCACAGGTAGTCCATACTTGGTTTCTCGCGCATATACATGATGGAGAAGGGAACGAAAATGGACAGGGTAATCACTTCCTGCAGAATTTTGAGTTGCCCCACATTCATGACTTCGTGGCCGATGCGGTTGGCGGGCACCTGAATCAGATACTCAAACAGGGCAATCCCCCAACTCACCAGGGCGGCGATCACCCAGGAGCGGTGCGACAGGTTTTTCAAATGGCCATACCAGGCAAACGTCATAAACACATTGCTGCACGAAAGTAAAACCGCGGTCATTGCAAATCGGTTCATTCAACTTCATTCCTACTGTGACACAAGTACTTTTGGCCCTGAAAAGGGGGGGAAAAGGGATCGGTTTCAAAGCCTCGGGCGGACGCCCTTACACTAATACAATACCACAATGCGGCGAAAAGTTGCAAAAAGCAATATTCACAGAATGATGCGCGTTGCTGCAACGTGAAGTGGGCGCGGCGTCATGATACACTTTAGGGCAGTGATTTACTATTCGAGGACTGTCTGAACCGTGGATTTAACTGCTCAGTGCGAGAGAGATGGAGTCGTCCATGCCCTTTGGATTTTGGGCATGTTCATCCTTGTATTTTCTCTTCCGCGCGCGGCGGGCGGGGATACCATTACGATTTCCGGGAAAACGTATGAAAACGTATACATCGTGGAAGAGAAGGTGATGTACTACGTCAAGATTCCCGAGACGGGGGAGGTGATTGCCACGTTAAAGAACGAGGTAGCGCCGGAGGCGGTACGCATCAGCCCCGATCCGGCGGAGCGGAAGAAATTGCTCAAGGAATTCAAGAAAAAGCGGGCGCCACAAAAGAAAAATGTTCCTTCCACCAAATCGGAGGTTAAGGCCGCCGCGCCCAAAACCAAGAAGGCGCCTCTCCCCCACGCTTCAGCCGTCAAGCCGCCGGTACAATCGGGCCGGGGGGTGATTGTGGATGGGAAGCTGGTAGTGTCCAATGTAAAAAAGGAGGCTATGGTGGAGGCGCATTCCCGGCGGGTATTTGAGGGCCGGAATGGGGTGATCGTGTTGACGAATCTGCCGGAAAAATACGAGGACAGCGATGATTACATTGAGCGGTCGCTGGGCTTTTCGGCTATCGAGGTGCCGGAACGCTTTCGCAGGGGAAAAGGCGGCGCGCCCGGATTGCCGCGTCCGCCCAAGTTCAGCCAGGAAGACTTTGAGAACATAAAAGAGATGGTGACGTACTATGGGAAGTATTATGGGGTTGAGGAAAGCCTGGTCTATGCGGTGATCCGGCAGGAAAGTGATTTTGACATCAACGCGGTGTCGTCAGCGGGTGCGCGCGGGTTGATGCAACTCATGCCGGGCACGGCGCTGGAGATGGGCGTTACGGATATTTTTGATCCCGCGCAGAATATCGCTGGGGGGTGCCAGTATCTCAGTAAAATGCTCGGTTTCTGCAACGGATCGCTGGAACTGGCCCTGGCGGCCTATAACGCCGGGCCTGGAAACGTGAAACGCTATGGATTCAAGGTTCCTCCGTTCGCGGAAACACAGAACTATGTGCGGAAGGTGCAGCAATACAAGCGTGATTTTGAGAGTCATGGGATTGAGGGCATCCGGCTGGCCGCCGCTGAACCGGTGGATCCCGGTTTTATTCCGGGCGATCATACAGGCCAATTCGAAGTGGTGTTAACCAATGGCTGGACGGAAATCGCGGATGAAGTAATGGAAAAAGACGCCTTTTATTTCCTGAAATACCGAGAACGGCTGCGCTCCATTCCCAAAGACAAGGTCAAGGAAGTAAAAAAGGTTTGAGCGATTGAAAAAGGTGCGTTTGGACATATTGGTGCAGCAGCAGGCGGATGTATCGCGGGCCAAGGCACAGGGATTGATCCGCGCGGGGCAGGTGTTTCGCGCGGATGGCGTATGCCTGGATAAACCGGGCGCTCAGGTGCCGGACGATACGGTGCTCAGCATTCGCCAGAAACCGCGCTATGTCAGCCGGGGCGGGGATAAACTGGAGGCGGCATTCAATGCATTTTCGCTTGATGTTACGGGGCAAGTGGCCATCGATGTGGGCGCTTCCACCGGCGGATTTACGGATTGCTTATTGCAGCACGGTGCGGCGCGCGTCTATGCGGTGGACGTAGGGTATGGGCAACTTGCATGGGAATTGCGCCAGGATCCCCGCGTAATCGTGATGGAGCGGTGCAATATCCGCCATCTTACACCGGATCAATTACCGGAACGCCCCACCTTTTTCACGGCGGATTGCTCGTTTATTTCCTTGCGGCTGGTATTGCCGCCGTTGATGCATCTATTGTCCGAGCGGCCTTCCGGGGTGGTCTTGATCAAGCCACAGTTTGAAGCAGGGCGCGAGCAGGTGGGCAAAGGGGGGGTGATCCGGGACGAAGAAACCCAACAGGCGGTGGTGGAACACGTGCGGGAAATTGCACGCGGGTTGGGATTTTCCCAAATTGATGTGATACCCTCTCCCCTACTTGGTCCTGCGGGAAACCGGGAGTTTCTCGGTTACCTGCACGGCTTTAAGCGGGAATGAATGACGGCTATGCTTGAAACGCTCCGTATCCAACAATACGCGCTTATTGAAGCGATTGAAGTGGATTTCCGGCAGGGTTTTAATGTACTTACAGGCGAAACCGGCGCGGGAAAATCCATTGTGGTGGGCGCGTTGACTCTGGTCTTGGGCGCACGAGCTTCTGGCGAAGTGGTGCGCGCAGGGGCGGTCCGCGCCACGATTGAAGCCGTCTTCCGCCTTCCCAAGCCCCCGGCCCGTCTCACGAGAATTCTCAAACAATACGATATTGCCCTGGAAGACGGGTGTCTGCTGCTGTCCCGCACGATTGGCGCGGATGGACGCAGCCGGGCCTATGCCGGAGGAAATCTGGTGCCCATTGCCGTGCTTGCGGAAATCGGCGATGAACTTGTGGATCTACACGGCCAGCATGAGCATCAATCCCTGTTAAAAACGGAGCGGCAATTGGAATTGCTGGACGCCTTCGGGGGCACGGAGGAAGCCGCGCAATGCATTGCGGATAAAGTGGCCGCTCTCCATGCGCTGGAACATGATATTGCGGAACTGGACAAGGATGATCGCGAGCGCGCCCGGCAGTTGGAGTTTTTGCGGTATGAAGTACATGAAATCGATGCTGCGGGGCTGCACCCGGGCGAAGAGGAAGAACTCAGGTCCCGGCACACGCTGATTACCAATGCGGAAACCATTTTTACCCTTGCGCACAACGCCTATGGCGCACTTTACGAAAACGAGGAAGGCGCGGCGATTGATGCGCTGGATGCCGCCTTGCGCGATCTGGAAGGGCTTTCCGCAATTGATCCCCGTTTTAAAACAATCTTGGGGCAATTATCGGAATCGCGCAACGCCATTGAGGCGGTTTCCGCCGAATTGCGCGGGTATACGGAACGGCTGGAGTTTGATCCACAGGAACTGGATACCATTAACCGGCACCTAGCCCTGATTGGAGCACTGAAACGGAAATTCGGCGGCTCCATCGAAGAGATTCTTGCCTACCGGGATAAAGCGGCGGCGGAAATTTCGGCCTATGAATCGCGCGATGAACGATTGGAAACATTAAAAACGCAACGCGCCGCGCTGGGAAAGGAAGCCCAAACGCTCAGCAGCGAGGTATCGAAAAAACGAAAAGCCGCCGCACGGAAGTTGGATAAACAAGTCGTAGCGGCCTTACAGGACCTGGGGATGAAAGGCGCGCATTTCCAAACAATATTTGAGGCATGCGAACTTTGCGCGCACGGCGTGGACCGCATGGAGTTTTTCCTGGCCGCCAACACAGGCGAGAAGCCAAAGCCCCTGCGCCAGGTGGCGTCCGGCGGCGAGATTTCGCGCATCATGCTCGCGCTTAAAGCAGTGTTTGCCCAAGCCGACAAAATTCCTTCTCTCATCTTCGATGAAATCGACGCGGGCGTCGGCGGGGTGGTGGCGCGCAAGGTGGCGGACAAACTGGAGGACCTCTCCAGATCGCACCAGGTGATTTGCATCACGCATATTGCGCAAATCGCCGCCTCGGCCGAAACCCACATGAACGTGCTCAAGGAAACCGTAAAAGGCCGAAACCTCACGCGCGTCATTCCCGTGGAAAAAGAAGCGCGCGTGGCGGAACTGGCCCGGCTTTTGGATGGATCAGTTTCTGAAGTAAGCCTGAAACATGCCCGCGCCTTACTGGCGGAGCGATAGTGCAATGAATCCCCCGTGTCCAGATATATATTTCCAAACATTGTGTTTTGGGAGGGCGAAGCTCCTGCTGAGCCGTCAAACAAGATCGGACGTGTTGCGGCATACTCTAGTGTTTGGATATTTTATCTACGGCTCAGCGGGAGCTTCGCCCTCCCATGCCCAGTACACTTTCTTAGCAGCGACAGTTTGTTCTTTCGGCGGGAGCCTCGCCTTCCCGATACGTAATAATGCAACAAACCACAAGGAAGAAATGCCGTATGGAGATTAGCCGAATCAAGATCGGAGTGATGGGATCCGCAGGAGGGCAGATGGATCCTGATGTTGTGGAGCGCTGCAAGGAGATGGGCCGGGCGATTGCGGACGCGGGCTGCGCTTTGCTGACAGGCGGATGCCCGGGGCTTCCGCATTACGCCATCATCGGCTGCAAAGAAAACGGCGGATTGACGGTGGGGGTCTCCCCCGCGCTCAGCCTTCAAGAACACATCGAGGTCTATGCCAGCCCCACCGATCACATTGATGTCATGATTTACACGGGTTCAGGACTCATGGGGCGCGAAGTGGTGGGCGTGCGCAGTTGCGATATCGTGATTATCGTGGGCGGACGCTCCGGAACGCTGGGTGAATTCGCCATTGCATACGATGAGGGCCGGCTCATCGGCGTGCTTACCGGCACCGGCGGAGTTGCCGACCATATTGACGATTTCCTTCCTGTCATCCAAAAGGCAACCGGCTCGCGCATTATTTTTGACGAGGATCCCCGCCGTTTAGTGGAGCGTTGTGTTGCCGCATATAATGAAAACCCATCAAAAATCCGACCCAGGGAGTCTGCCGCATGAAGATTACATCGTATGGTGGCGCGGAAGAAGTCACCGGAAGCAAACATTTGCTGGACATTAACGGCGCGCGCATTCTGTTGGATTGCGGCCTTTTCCAGGGACGCCGCGAGGAAGCAAACAAAAAGAACCGGAATTTCGGCTTTGATCCGCACATGCTGCACGCCATGGTGCTCAGTCACGCCCATATCGACCACAGCGGCCTGCTGCCCATGCTGGCCAAGCAAGGGTATCGTGGAAACGTCTATTGCACCCCGGCTACGCGCGATCTGTGCGCCATCATGCTCATGGACAGCGCCCACATTCAGGAGCGCGACGCGGAATGGCTGACAAAGAAAAACATGACGTTCATTCCGCCGTTGTACTCCACGGAAGACGTCCAGGAGATCATGCGGCACTTCGTATCGGTCCCGTATGAAGTGCGGATGCCGCTTACGCCAAACGTGTTCTTCACGTTCCACGACGCGGGGCATGTTCTTGGCTCAGCCATGGTGGAATTGGAATATCAGGAAGGCGGGAATTGGCGGCGGTTCATTTTCAGCGGCGATATCGGGCGCAAAAACATGCCGATTCTGGTGGATCCCTGGGAACCGCATGATGCGGACGCCGTGCTCATGGAAAGCACGTATGGGAACCGGGATCACCGCCCCATCGAAGCAGCGGACGAGAAATTCGCAGGAATTGTGAATGAAACATATCAGCGGGGCGGCAAAATGATCATTCCGTCGTTCGCACTGGAACGCGCCCAGGAAGTCATCTATGCCTTGAAACGCTTGCAAATCGCCAATGCCATCCCCACTATTCCGGTCTATGTGGACAGCCCCCTAACGGTGAATATCACTGAAATTTTCCGCCTGCATACGGAAGGATTCGACAAGGAATTCTGCACCGTCATGCGCGAGGCCGGCAACCCCTTTGAACTTGCCCAGATCCGTTACATCCGCAGCCAGGAAGAGTCCATGGCGCTGAATCAACTCAAAGGACCCGCCATCATCATTTCCGCGTCCGGCATGTGTGAATATGGCCGTATCCTCCACCATTTGCGCAATCACTGCGAAGACCCAAACAACACCATCCTAATTGTGGGATTCCAGGCCGAGCATACCTTGGGCCGCCGCATCGTGGACCGGAACCGCACCATCAAAATCTTCGGGGTCCCGCGCGAACTCAACGCACAAGTCAAGATCATGAACGAATTCAGCGCGCACGCGGGCCGTTCCGAGTTAATCGAGTTCGGCGCACGGTTCAAAGGCCGGGCGGAGAAAGTATTGCTCGCCCACGGCGAAACCGAGGCCCTCACCGCCTTGAAAACCGGCCTGGAAGAACGCGGCGTGGAAAATGTGTTCATCCAGAAGCACGGTGAAAGTATTACCATATAATGATTTACAGAAAAAACACAAGAGAGTTGGCATCTGTTGACATACAGCCATATCTTATAGTATACTTAGCCATATGAAGACAACCGTAAATATACCTGATAGCCTCTTTGAAGAGGCTAAATTGGTGGCGCGAGAAGAGCAAACCACTATTAAAGCGTTACTTGAAGAGGGTTTACGCCGCACCCTGGACGAACATAAAAAGTCTCATCCTTTCCGGCTTAGAGATGCTTCTGTTGATGGCGATGGATTACAGCCCCATCTTGCCAACGGTTCTTGGGAGCGTATCCGTGACATGATCTATGAGGGACATGGCGCTTGATAGCCGTAGACACCAACCTCTTGGTCTATGCCCATCGCAAAGATAGTCCATGGTATAATGCCGCTGCATCGTGTATAACCAAACTGGCTGAAGGCCGAGCCGCATGGACGATCCCATGGCCCTGCATTCATGAATTTCTGGCTGTCGTAACTCATCCAAACGTATTTAAACCGCCTTCCTCCATAAAGCAAGCTATAAGCCAAATTGATACATGGATGGAATCCCCTAGTCTCCTTTTCCTCACAGAATCAAAAGATTATTGGTCGTATATCCGAACAGTAATACAGGCAGGACGAATTGTCGGACCAATGGTTCATGATGCCCATGTAGCGGCACTTTGCCTTCAACATGAGGTCACCCAACTCTGGACTACAGACCGGGATTTTAGCCGGTTCCCCGGAATATGTATTTACAATCCCCTTGTAGTACCGGACAACTAACCCATTTTGGGCGGTTGGGTATTCATTCGATTAAACAAGAAATTTTGGAAACTTTTTATCTATCTCCCCTTCCGCTTATTCATCTTCGGGTTCGGCGCGGCGTTTCCATCGGGGTTGTTCGGGGGCGGAGATCTTGGGCGGGGTGTGGCTGGGCATGCCCATGCCTGCGGAGCACCAGTAACTTCCTTCGCCAAGCAATTCTTCGACATTGATGCGCAGGGTGCGGTTGGGGGTTACGCGGCAGGCGCTGGTGGCATGAATAATAACCTCGGTATATTCTTGAGTAACCACGTGCAGAAAGACATCGCACGTGCCCCGTGATTCCCCCAGAATCTCGGCCAGCTTGTTCACTTCGCCGTCTTTCAACGCATTCACGGGCACGCGGATGTGCACCGCCTTTGTAAGCGCACGCTCCGCTTCTTCGATGGGAATAATATTCACGGCGATGAATCCCGCTTCGTTATTGCGATAACTGACTTTGGCGGTGATCATAGCGATGGTATCTGGCAGGAATAGGCTGGCCTTTTGCTCATAGAGATCACTGAAAACGGTGATTTCGCACGAACCTTCCAGCGTCTCAATGGTCAAAAAGGCCATTTTGCCACGGCTGGTGAGGTGGGTTTTTATGCCGGAAATCAAACCGCCCACGATGACTTCCTGGCCTTCCGGCAGATCCTGGCGGTCCGCAAGATTCACCGTGGAGAAGCGCCGCAGCACATCTTTGTGCCGATCCAGGGGGTGACTGGTGACATAGAGGCCGAGCATTTCTTTTTCATATTGGAGCAGTTCATATTCCGGCCATTCGGGCAGATCCGGTTTCATATGCATCGTCATCTCTTCGGCGGCTTCCGCGCCCAACATATCGAACAAGGAGGTTTGGCCGCTGGCACGTTCCCGTTGCGCAATCTGCGCTTCGGACAGGGCGTTTTCTATCACGGCTTCGACCTGCCGCCGGTTCCATCCCGTACCGGCGAAGGCGCCCGCCTTATTCAGGCTTTCCACGAGGCGCCGGTTTAATACGCGCCCCTCATGCCGCGAACAGAAATCGAAAATATCCTTGTACGGCCCGTTTTTCTCGCGTTCCGCGGCAATCGCCAACGTGACATTCTCCCCCACGTTCTTAATAGCGCCCAAACCGAACCGGATCGCGTCTCCCTCGACGGTGAATCGCGAGAAACTTTTATTCACATCCGGCGGCAACACCATAATATCCATGCGCCGGCATTCATCGACATACAGCGCCACCTTGTCCAGGTTGCCCGATTCGCTGGTAAGCAGGGCGCACATGAATTCCACGGGATAGTTCGCCTTGAGGTAGGCGGTTTGATAGGCCACAAATGCATAGGCCACACTGTGCGACTTGTTAAATCCATACCCGGCGAAGGTCTCGATCTTGTCAAACAATTCCGAAGCCAGACGTTCGGGGATATTATTTATTTTGCAGCCTTCTATGAACTTACCGCGCTGCTCGGCCATAAGCTCCGGTTTCTTCTTCCCCATGGCGCGGCGGAGAATATCCGCCTGACCCAACGTGAATCCGGCCACCGCCTGCACGATCTGCATCACCTGTTCCTGGTACACGGCAATGCCGTAGGTTTCCCGCAAGATCGGCTCCAAGGAAGGATGATCATATTTAACCATGGAAGGATTGAACTTGTTCTGGATGTAGATGTCAATGAACTGCATGGGCCCCGGACGGAACAAGGCCACCAGGGCGCTCATTTCTTCAAGGCTTTGCAGGCCGATGCGCTTGGCAAGATCGCGCATACCCGAGCTTTCAAGCTGAAACACGCCCGTGGTCAGCCCGGATCGCAACAGTTGATATGCCTTCTCATCGTTGGGTTCAATGGCATCAATATCAATATCGATATTCCGGTTCTTTTTAATCAAGTTCACGGCATTATGCACGACCGTCAATGTGCGCAGGCCGAGGAAATCCATCTTCAGCAAACCGATGTCCTCCACCCCCTTCATTTCCACCTGGGTGGCCACGGTTTCCGAATTCGACGCCTTGAACAGCGCCGTGAAATTGGTAAGCGGCTGATCACAGATCACCACACCGGCCGCGTGTGTGCCACAATTGCCGATGGTTCCTTCCAAGCGTTCCGCCAGCCCCCACAACCGTGCGACCTGCGGATCGTCATTGATGATCCGCCTGAGTTCCGGTTCTTTCTTCGCAGCGGATTCCAAGGTGATCTTGAGTTCATCCGGAACCAGCTTGGCGATACGGTCCACTTCGCCATAGGGCATGCCCAGCACCCGTCCTACGTTCCGGATCACGTTTTTCGCCAGCATGCGCCCGAATGTAATAATCTGGCTGACGTTTTCCTCGCCATATTTTTCCCGGGCGTATTGAATCATCTCGTCGCGGCGTTCAAAACAGAAATCAATGTCAAAGTCAGGCAGGGAGATGCGGTCGGGATTCAAAAAACGCTCGAACAGGAGGTTATACCGGACCGGATCGATGTTGGTGATATGCAGGGCATAGGCAACAATGCTGCCCGCTCCGGACCCGCGCCCCGGCCCCACGGGAATTCCGGATCGGCGCGCATGATGGATCAGATCCCAGACGACCAGGAAATAATCCACGAAATTCATTTTTTCGATGACATCCATCTCGTACATGGCGCGCTGGACCTTGTCTGCCGGCGCAGGGGATCCATAGCGCTCTTCCAGACCCTTCGTCACCAAGTCATACAGATACTGTTCTTTCTTACATCCCTCCGGCGGAACATAGTTCGGGATCAAATTCTGATTCAGCGGAATCGACACATTGCATCGCTCCGCAATTCTCAACGTGTTGTGCAGTGCCTCCGGGCAATGGGCGAACAGGGCGTGCATTTCATCGGGCGAACGAAAATAGAACTCATTGGTGGGAAACCGGAACCGGTTGGGGTCTTCCATGGTGGTGCCGGTTTGAATGCATAGCAGCACCTCATGCGCTTCGGAATCCTCGCGGAAGTCATAATGCGAATCATTGGTCGCAATAACCTGGAGGCTATAATGCTTTGCCAATTCCAGCAAGACGGGATTGGTCTGCGCCTCCTCCGCCATTCCATGATCCATCAACTCAATAAGGAAATTGTCCTGACCGAAGATATCCACATATTTCTTGACAATCCCATGGGCCGCATCCATGTTGCCGCGCAGAATGGCCTGCGGCAGCGCCCCGCCGGTACAGGCGCTGGAAGCAATTAATCCTTCATGGCATTCCGCGAGTAACTCATCATCCACCCGCGGCTTATAATAAAATCCGTCCAGATACCCCTTGGAGCTTAATTTGCAGAGATTGTGATAGCCCGTCTCGTTTTCACATAAGAGCAACAGATGCTGGTAGGCATTGCCGGGTGAACTGGCCGTGCGATCAAAACGGCTGCCGGTGGCCACATACAATTCTGAACCGATGATGGGCTTGATGCCCCGGCTTTTGGCGCTTTTATAAAAATCCACCGCCCCAAAAAGGCACCCGTGATCCGTCAACGCGCAGGCATTCATGCCATACTGCTGACACCGGTCCAGAATATGGCTGACCGAACTCACTCCATCGAGCACGCTATACTCGGAATGCACATGCAAATGGACAAAACTCATGAATCCAACCACTCCCACAACATCGCCAGGGCGTTTTCCGCCGTCTGCGCTTTTATCGATTCCCGGGTTCCTTCAAAAACAAACCGCTTCACACACGTTTCTTCCGCACCCGCCACTGCCATCCATACCAAACCAACGGGTTTTTCCGCCGTACCGCCCGAAGGCCCCGCAATGCCCGTCACCGCCACCGCCCAATCCGCATCCAGCCGTACCCTTGCCCCTTCCGCCATCTCCCGGGCTACCGTTTCGCTTACCGCGCCGTGGGACTCCAAGGAGGTCCGTGCAACCCCCAACAAGTGTTCTTTGAGCACATTGCTATAAGCAACCACGCCCCCGCGATAACAGACCGAACTGCCTGGAATATTCGTAATCCGGTGCGCTATTAGTCCTCCCGAACAGGACTCCGCAGTGACTACCGTGCGATGCACTTTCGTTAGCCGCTGGACAATGGAAAATTCGTATGATTCGGGCATGATATAACACCTTTCCCTCACACGATACCGTACCATTGCCCTCGCGGCCCTGGCAAGTTTCAATTTTTCCCCGCCTCATTTCCTATCACCAGCTCAAACGATTAATTGCATACAGGTATATAGGCGGATACCCGGATGAAAAGCAATACCGTTTCCTGACCGGGCACAGCATCCGCGACACAACTCCATGTATCCTGACAGTTGGTGACTACTTCCAAGCAGGACCGCTGCACTCCCGCCGGCCAGGATGACTCCGGGGTCAGACGTATAGGGGAGGCCAAGGGTGCACAGTTTACCACAAGGGACACGATACCGGTAACATCCACGGATTGAATTTCAATGGTCACATGATGAGAAAAGCCCTTGGGCTGACGCTCCAAATAGAGATCCACCGGGTGCTGATACGAGAGAAACGCACTCGTTCCCCCTAAAAACGCTACGGTCTCCGGAGGAGTATCCGTCCATTCCAATGTATCATCCAACATCTGAAGCAGAGGACCAGCCCCTATGCGAAATGCTTCCTCGGTCAAAAAGATCTCCCTGGAAGCCAGAGGTTTCCAAAGGAGGGGCGTAGAATCTCTAGAAAAACAAGCGGCCTCCACCGTCATCCCAGGCGCTACTTGCCAGGATTCCACCTCACATGCATACTGGACCATATCCGTGGCCACAGCCGATGTCACAAAGACAACCCCTATAACAGATCCCATGCAAAACGTCATTCTCATGCCATACTCCTGAATATCCAGGTTCTCATTATGCCTGGAATCACCATGGGCAACAAGAATTTCCACCTTTTTTTGGGATTCCACCCTCCCCCCATGCTATACTCAACCCCGTGTGCTCAGGCATTTTCCCTGCGAAGTGCTACAGGAAGAAATGCAGACAAAAAGCACAATAGAAAAGGATTTTGCAGTATGAGTCTCAATTTGGCCAGCTTTCTCGAACAGGCGGCACTTGTGCGGCCCGATAAAGCAGCCTTGGTCCTTGAAAACATGCGGATGACCTACGCCGAGGTGGCTACTGCCGCCCAGCGTGTAGCCAATATATTGCGTAGCAAGGGAATTGGACGTGGAGATATTGTGGCCCTGATGCTCCCCAATACCCCTCATTTCCCGATTGTCTATTATGGTATTCTCTATGCCGGGGCAATTGCCCTGCCCATGAATCCAACCCTTAAATACCGGGATATTCTTTATCAATTAGGGGAATCCGGGGCCAAAGGGCTTTTCATATGGAAAGATTGTGCTCCCGAGGCATACCGGATTATTTCTCAACTTCCGGAATGCCGTTTGCTTGCCGTGGTGGAACCCAAGCTGGAAGCTTCGACCCCCGAAGCGGGCGAGTCGTTTATCGCTTTGATGGCCAGTGCCGATCCTGAATTTGAAATGATACCGACCCGTCCCGATGATACGGCGGTCGTCATTTTTACCTCTTCTTTGGGGGGAAAGACCTATGGGGCGGAATTGAGTCATTTCAATTTATACAGCAATGCCATGGCCATCCGGGAATATGTGATACGTTTCGACCCGGAAGATGTGTGTTTGGCCACCCTGCCCCTTTTTCACGCCTTTGGTCAAATGACCATGATGAATGTACCGTTCCTGGCGCACAGCACGGTGGTTTTGCTGCCCCGGTTTGAACCGATGCATGCATTTACCCTCATTGCCCGGGAACAGGTCACGCTGTTGTGCGTGGTCCCTGCGATGTTACACCTTATGACCACATTCAAACATGAGAGCACCTTCGACCTTTCCTCGATTCATTGCGTCACCACGGGGGGCGCGGCATTGCCCAAACAAACTGCGATAGATTTTGAAAAACGCTTTCATATCTCCGTGGTGGAAGGATACGGACTTACTGAAACCAGCCCAGTGGTTTCGTTCAACCGCATTGAAAGCAACCGGCTTGGTTCGGTGGGAAAACCACTCTGGGGAACCGTGCTGCGCATTCAACGGGAAGACGGTAGTTTTGCAGATCCCGGAGAAATCGGGGAAGTGGTATTGCGCGGACATTACGTCATGAAGGGCTATCTCCATGCCCCCGAAGCCACGGCACGGGTGATGGCGGGCGGATGGTTCCACACCGGCGATTTGGGCTATTTGGATCAAGACGGTTATCTCTTTTTGACCGGTCTGAAAAAAGACATCATTATCCGGGCCGGTCTTAATATCTACCCCTGTGAAGTGGAAGCTGTGCTGGAAGAACATCCGGCTATTCTTGAGGCTGCAATGGTCGGTCTTCCTGATCCTGTACGTGGACAGGAACCCAAGGCATTTATAGTGTTGAAGCCCGGTTCGAATGTGACCGAGAAAGAGTTGGCTGCATTTTGCCGGCAAGAACTGGCCTCCTATAAATGTCCACGTTCTTTTGAATTTATAGACGCATTACCCCGGAACGCCGACGGACAAATCCAAAAAGAACTGTTGCGTACCCGGCACAATGCCGTATAGAAACGCGAAACATGGCCTTATTGGAACAAATAACCGGCCCGCAGGACCTGAAAAAGCTGAGTATTCCGGAACTGGAATCCCTGGCGTTGGAACTGCGTGAAGTCATCATCGACACCGTCAATCGCAATGGCGGGCATCTGGCTTCTCCTCTCGGCGTGGTTGAGTTGACCATCGCGCTCCATCATGTCTTTGATATCGGAAAAGACCAGCTTATCTGGGATGTTGGCCACCAGTGTTACGCGCACAAGTTATTAACAGGAAGAAGAGACCGCTTTGACTCTCTCCGCAAACGCGGCGGGATTAGCGGTTACCCAAAAATTTCGGAGAGCGAACTCGACTGTTTCGGCACCGGGCACAGTTCCACCTCCATTTCAGCCGCATTAGGCATGGCGATTGCCCGTGATCAACTGAACCACCATTATCACGTAATCGCCCTCATTGGCGATGGCGCAATGACGGGCGGAATGGCCATGGAAGCCCTCAGCCATGCCGGTCATCTGGGCTTGAATCTTCTGGTGATCCTGAATGACAACGAAATGTGCATCGCGCGGAACACGGGCGCGCTCGCCCGCTATTTTAACCGCCTGATCATGGCAGGCCCCTATAAACGCGCCAAAGAAGACGTGGGCAGCTTCGTCAAAGGCATGCTTGGCGGCCGCATGACCCGTACTATTCAGGATCTGGAGCGTTCGCTGAAAGGATTCATCACCAAGGGCGCCTTGTTTCAAGAATTGGGATTCAATTACATCGGACCGGTGGATGGACACGATCTCCCCCTGCTGATTGAATGCCTGAACGCCATCAAAACCATGCACGGCCCCATCCTGTTTCACTGCCGCACCGAAAAAGGCAAAGGACTTAAAGAAGCCGAAGAGGACCCGCAAAAATATCATGGGATCAAACCCATGACGGTGAAGAAAATCGATTGCGAGGGAGACGCTCTTCCCGCCCAGTTCCCCCCTGCCACGCTCCATATCAAGACATTCACGGATGTGTTCGCGGAAGCACTCGTAGAGGCTGCGCGGGACAACCCGAGGGTGGTGGGCATTACCGCCGCCATGCCCACGGGCACCGGCCTCTCCCTGCTGGAAAAAGAGTTCCCGGAACGTTTTTTTGACGTGGGGATCTGTGAACAGCACGCGGTCACCCTGGCGGCAGGCATGGCGCGTCAAGGCATGCGGCCCGTAGCCGCCATATATTCCACGTTTCTGCAACGCGGATACGATCAGGTCATCCACGACGTATGTCTGCAAAACCTGCCGGTCGTTTTTGCCATCGACCGCGCAGGACTGGTCGGAGAAGACAGCCCCACGCAAAACGGCACCTTTGACCTGTCATTCCTCCGGGCGGCGCCCAATCTCCGTATACTCGCACCGCGCGACGATGTCGACACCCGCCTCATGCTGCATTGGGCTCTTCGGCAAAACTTCCCTGTTGCCATCCGGTACGCGCGATGTTCAGCCCCTGCCATCGATGCGGGCGGTGAAAGAAACCTCCCGGGCGGTGAGCTATTGCGCAATGGCGCAAACGCCACCTATCTTGCGCTGGGGCCCATTGCAGGAACCTGTCTTCGCGCCGCGGAATTGCTGGAGCAGGAAGGAATCAGCATGGGCGTGGCGGACGCACGATGCGCGAAACCCCTTGACCATGCGCTGCTGGAACAACTTGTGGACCGCCCTATCATCACGGTCGAAGAAAACACCCTGGAAGGGGGATTTGGTTCCGCCGTGCTTGAACATTTCGCCTCCCGCCAGCAGTTCAACCAATTGAGGTTACTGCGCCTGGGCATCCCGGATGCCTTCTGCGAACAGGCTACACGCGACGAACAACTTGCCATGCATGGCCTCGATGCCGCCGGGCTGGCCCATGCCGCGCGGACTTTTCTCACCCCCTGATCCCGCTGTTTTCACTGTCATAACAAAAAGGACGCGTGCGGACGCGTCCTTTTTATAATCAATAATAGGTCTCTGTTATGCCGGACCGGGGGCAAATCCATCCTCGCCCAGCGGGTCTACATGATACATGCCGCCTTCTGAGTTGAAGAATTGGATCATGCGCAACAATTCGCCTACTTCAAACACCCAATCCTGCGGAGCATAATCACCGGAATGCGGGCTGCAATTCTGATTGCCCATACCCGTGGCATACCCATCTTCCGTTCCTTCGCTGCACTGGTAGGCGCCGGCGTTGTAAATCTGGATGATCCGCAGCAATTCGGACAGCGAAATAGCCCAATCGCCGTTTATATCCGCGGAATGATATTGTGGAACCTCGCCTTCGCCTTCCTCGCCTCCGCCTTCGCCTTCCTCAATCACGCCTTCACCTTCCTCGACACATGGGTGCTCGAATTGCAGACTCCAGGCATCCAATGAACCCGCTTGCGCCTGACCCGCGTCGGCGACAAAGAGCGTCCATACGCCTTGCGTATCTTCACCATCAAAGATGTATAACGGCACATGCGGACGGAATATCCCTGTATACGGGGCGGCAGCTTGGTCTATGCTGGATGTGGCATCATCGCTGAAGACCGTGCCCACCATGTCCGCGCCTCCGCCCGTGGGATACGTAAACAGGAACATCTGCACTCCCCCGGGTCCAATCAAATTGGCGATCAGGTTTTCCGTATGCGGATGAGTGATATCCACCGTCACAATCATATTGGTTATCGGTTGAGATTCCAGCACTTCAATCGTCGACGTTGCGGTTCCGCTCTCCAGTGAAACCGGCACTTCACAGCTATTGAGCAAAATTCCGCATGCACCGTACTCACCTTCCTGCTGGCATTCACCCTCATCTTCGCCTTCGCCTTCGCCCTCGCCTTCGCCTTCACCCTCGCCTTCACCCTCGCCTTCACCCTCGCCTTCACCCTCCGCACCTTCGCCTTCACCCTCCGCACCTTCGCCCTCGCCTTCACCCAGCGGGCATACGCCATCGAAGCCCACAATTACACCCCGCTCGATCAACTCCGGAATCGCATTGCACAGGACATCCTCGGTCAACGGATTGCCCTCCAATCCAATCTCATCCCCCGCGCCTATGCCCGTATTGTCCAGCAGCGCTGATATGTCAGAGATTTGATTGTTCCATAGAAATACCGTCTGAAGGCGGGTCATGTTAAGAAGGGGCGAAACATCCGCGATTTGATTCCATCCCAAATTGAGATAGGCCAGGTTCGCCAAATTAGCCATCGGCGTTATGTCCACAATGGCATTATTCCACAAACTCAAACTCTGCAAATTCGCAATCTTGTCAATGTTGGTCAGGTCCACAATCCCCCACGATTCCGCGTTCAAAGACGTAAGCGTGATCAAATCGCCTTCATAAATGTCTTTTGACGGATCTAAAGACAAGGCGGTGCGTACCGCTGCATCCAGGTTGGGATCCGGGAATACAACAATATCGCCTGCGCCTATAACGGTCAAGGTTACTGGATTTGAATATAAAATACTGCCGCCATTCACTGCCGTGCACTGATAGGTGCCTCCGGAAGCGCCCGTAACCGGATCAATGACAAATATGCCACTATTGGGTCCTACCGGCACCCCATCCTGCCGCCATTGGAAAGAGGGCACATAGGCGCCGCCTTTCACTCTAAAGGTAAACGTATGGGAAGAGCCAACGGTAAGTGTCGCGCCCATGGGCTGCTCCAACACCTGGAATCCCACTTGCGTTACACCCAATTGACATCCCCACGATTGCCGGCCGCCCAGCCGTGCTCCGGCATTATAGACGGAAACATCATCTGAAATGGCTACCGAGAAACGCGCATTATCCACCGCCGTGGCATACGACAACACCGCCGGATTGGAATCCCCCAGCACCAAATCGTAGGAACTCGGAAATTCCCGTCCGTTCGAGTCGGTGCGAAGCCACTGATAATGCAACGTTCCAGTACCGCCCGCCACTAATACGGAAAACGTATGCGAATCCCCCGTCTGAATACTGGCGCCCCATGGCCCATCCACAATGTGCACCGGAGGCGTCACATGACAGCGTGCGAACCAATCCTCCCGGTGATAGGTTCCCCCTGTCGCATTATATTCCGCAAGATTCGTCGTTCCATTCTGATCCACGTCCCCCCCGGCGCCTAAATAATTGGGTCCGCCGTCCGCATTGCCATAGTTTATATACGTATCGGCATAGAAATGAATATAATCATCTAAATCAATAAGATCGAGCGCCGAACCGTATCCTTCCCGTTCCACAAAATACCGCACCATATCTTTTAACAGATTGTTCAGGAAACTCAGGGTGGAATTGTCCCCGCATGTCATATACCCTGCAAGGAAATATTTAACCGCATACCCAAACAGCGGGTCCTCATCATTCAAGAGGGCAATCACGTCGGCATCATAGGTATATCCATAGACCGAAATATGCAACACCAAATCCATCTCCACCATTTGCATGTTGATATTGAAAGCGGTCTGGATCATCGCCGTCTCAACATAATCAATTGAGGGGGAATTATTGATCAATATCGCGGACAACAAACCGAGATGATAATCCTCCGTCATCCCATTTCCATCCCGGTCATTTCCAAAAAAATGCCCGAATCGGCCCGGCGCCATTTCATCCAGGATATTGTCAAGCGCACGAAGAATAAAATCGTAGTCCACGTCGATTCGATCAGCATGGCTTGATACAGGCACAAGCAGCGAAATCACTAGCGCCAACCCGGTCACCCAATATTTAATCTTCATTTTCTGACTTCCTCTACGTTATGCCCATGCCTCTCCTCAGTATAGAACAGGCACACCACTTTGCGTATTGTAACAATCCACCTTCGTATATCCTGTTTCTCCAGCTTTTTAGCCGGGCGGATACACAGTACTTTTATATCCTTATCCATTTATAACAATACCTGAAACCGAATCAGGCGTCAAGTAAAGACTTGGCACGCTCCCGTCACCCCCGTCAAATGGGGTACGCCCCTTTTCTTGACGGGTATAGAGGCATTTGCGAAATAGGCTTTTTTCTCCTCTGAGCAGATGAAGAGGCAACGGTTTTGCTGTGAAATGCGAGTAATCTGTCCTGTTTCCGGTGATCTTTTGAGAAAAAGGCCTATTTCGCAAATGCCTGGGTATAGTTTTTGACATCCGAATCATGTATAATTATTGTAAAGGTGGAATGTGGCTTTGACAAGGCACTGCCAAAGATGGAGGAGTATTGTCATCTACGGTGGAAAGTGAGTGATGTTTTTTAGTCTGCAATGGCGATATGTGGCCATGCGGCATATAGTTTTCAACGTTCTCCACAAGTAAGGTAGGGATGCATGATATCCGTGAATAGCATTCAGCAGGGAAAGTGGGTTGGACTGTTGTTGGTTGTCCTGGCGATAACCATGAATCCATACGACGCCAATGCGGCGCTCGTGGATATTTACGACGCCGACGCGGGCAGTGGCGCCATGGGGCGTGCGCTCAATTTGCCCAATCGAACCGGCACCATTACCATCAATACCGACAGCATGCTTATTTATGGTTCGATTACGCCGACACGTCAAGGAGAAGATATCAACGGCGTATGTGTATTCCGCTTCACCTATGTAAATTTGGGGCCGAATGTCAACGTTGTCCTTACCGGTTCCCGCCCTTTGGCCATTGTCTCCGATAGTGATTTCTATCTCTATACGGATTTGGTTGTTCCCCCAGGAAATTTGGGGGGCGGTCAGGGCGGAACAGGCGGTTTTGGGGGCCAAGGCGGTTTTGAGGATGGAACCCCGGGCAACGGGGGAGCTCCAGGAACAGGCGGAGCCGGACAATGCGGCGGATGTGAAGGGCAGCCTGGAACCTATGGCGCCAATGGCGGCACGGGTGGAACCAATGAACCTAATATCGGTTTGCCAGGAAATCCGGGAGAACAAGGTTTAGCCACCCAATTCACCGTAAACTATGCTTCGCTTATGCTTGGTGCGGGGCCTGGGGGCGGCGGCGGTGGCGGCGGCGGCGGCGCTGGGGGGGATAGTGCAGGCGGTGGCGGTGGCGGCGGCGGTTCCGGCGGTGGCGGCGGCGGGGGATATGTTTTCGTTGAAGAAAAATCCGCTGTCAAGAGTGGCAGTGGTGGAGCAGGAGGTGGCTTAGAAGGCAGCATTGGCGGTAATGGCGGCTCCGGAGGAAACGGCGGGGCAGGCGGTACGGGAGCCCTGGGCGGTTCCGGTGCGGGTCAAATAACAAAGACCTTGGGAACCAAGGCGAATGGCGGCACGGGTGGACGCGGAGGCAATGGAGCCACGGGAGGGGGTTGTTTAGTAGTGGCCGCAAAAGGCCTGCTCTATCTTGGCCCTGATATTAATCTTGATATTTCCGCCTCGGCTCCGGGAAATGGCCTGCCTGGCGCCAACGGAGGGGGCACTGGCGGCCAAGGCGGATACGCCGCTCCAGGGATGATCAAGCTGCAAGGTTCCGTCATCGATGTGGATATGGAGGCCACCCGCCCTCATGTCATCACCAATAACGCATCCGGCTATGACATTGGCTCCAACGGAAAAGTAACCTTGATTTCCAACATGTCCGGCTATGCGTTAAGTTGGCGCAGCCTTGATTATTCTAGTGTTACCACGTTGATTGGCACCATACGAAATGACGCCGTACTTAGAGTAACCAATCCTTTCAACGCCGGAATGTTGTCGCCGCTCATCCCCCAACTCGTCGGCGGCCCAGCCACCCACGGCTATTTGCCTGATACGTATTTTAACCAAACAACCGTGGAAAGCCTTGCACCTTCCGCAACACAGAAAGGTGTTGAGTTGCGCGTATTGGCCAATTACAACTCTGTTTTCTATGATTTCAGCCAAATCGTGCTGACCAATGCCAGCGATCTTCCCCTTGACAAAGTCTATATCCAAGTTGGTTCTAACTCGCCACTGCCCATCGGCGGCTATGGTGATCTTAATCCTGGAGAATCCTGGACAACCATCGTGCCTACCGGCACGGGAGTGACCCTCGATGTCCGGGATATCATCGCTGAAGGGGAAGGCGGCGAAGAGGGAGAAGTGGAAGGCGGTGGAGAAGGAGAAGGAGAAGGAGAAGGAGAAGGAGAAGGAGAAGGAGAAGGCATAGTTGAAGGCGAGGAAGAAGGGGAACCCGGGCCAATCGTTGTCGATTTTTGCCTGGCATTTTATAATGTCGTCAACAATCCCTTATTAGATGATCTTGATCCGGAATTCGAACATTTTATAAATATGCTAATGCCCGCTACCGCCGATTTGAACGGATCGTTTTATGTGGACATCACGGATTCTGAAAATCTTGTCATTGAGGTAAATGGCAACGGCATTCTCGATGCCGCCAATGAATTAGGGCTGTTGCAGCGCGTCCTGAACACCCCGGATTTCGATAACGGCGTATTAACGTATGCTGACGCATTGGCCGCATGGGAACACAACTGGGATCAATTGCTCAACAACAACATCGGCGACTTCGCCCCCTTGTTAACCACCTTGGTCCCGGGCTTGGCGGAAATTCTCGTCGGTTATGTCACCCTGGGTGACGGTGAATTTGAAATGCTCTCCCCAACCCAGGCCCAAGGCACCGGATCCTTCGGATTCGTATCCGGACTGTTCGCGCTTTTGAATGATCTCCTCGACGAGTATGGCGGCTTTGCCAACCCCAACGTTGTTAAAGAAGATTTCATCCTGCTGCCCCAATTGTCTTTCGCCGGCGACGCGGATGGGGACTTCTTTGAAAACCGGGTGGAATACATGTATTTCCGTCCGAGCGAGTGCCCGCCTCTGCCCAGCGAAAAATTTGGCGATTCTTCCATACGCTACCGGAAAGCGGCCCTGGATCCCACAATCTTCCCGCAATATCCGGAACCGGAAGGCGAAACCGGCGAAATTGATTTCTGCGCCGATTTCAATGCCTTGGTAACCAACCCGCTCTTGGAAGATCTCGATCCGGAATTCGCCAAGTTTATTGCTTTGCTTGAACCAAACAATGCCGACATCAATGGCGGATTTAACGTGGACACCTCCGTGGATCCGATGCTCATAGAGGTTTACGGCAATGGCATTAAAGACGCAGCCAACGAATTCGGCCTCCTCCAGCACATCTTGAATGATCCCGCTTTTGACAATGGCATTTTAACTCACGATGAAGTGCAGGCCGCATGGGACGCCAACCAAACCCAATTAGCGGCAGACATTGGCGTGCTGTCCCCGGCTTTGGATGGTCTTGTTCCGGGGATTCGCAACGTATTTGCCGCCGCCCTCACCTTGGGCGACGGATCTTTCACCATCATTTCTCAACCTTCTGAGGGAGAAAACCCAGACGCCCCCCTGATCGTCAGCGGCACAGGCTCATACGGGTTTGTCGGGGCCATTTTTGCTTTAGTCGATGACTTGATCCGGCAAGAATTAGGGACGGGATTTGCCAATCCTTACATTCAACAAACTGACTATGTTTCGTTCACCGAATTGCTTCCGGGCGGTGATGCGGATGGCGATGGATATACGAACCTCCAGGAATATAATTTTTTCTGGCCGAATCGTTGCGTGGAAGCCGCAAAATTCACTAGCGAATTCATCCTGTATCAAGATGCCGCATTAGACCCGGCCCTGTATCCCCAAACAGAACCAACAGAAGGCGAAGGCGCCGAAGGTGAAGGGGAAGGCGAAGGCGAAGGCGAGGGTGAAGGCGAAGGCGAAGGCGAAGGCGAGGGTGAAGGCGAAGGCGAGGGTGAAGGCGAAGGCGAAGGCGAAGGTGAAGGCGAGGGTGAAGGGGAAGGCGAGGGTGAAGGTGAGGAAGGCGAAGGCGAAGAATGCACCCACCATAGTGCGGATACCAACGGCGACTTTGCTATTGGTCTCTCGGAACTCCTGCGCGTAATCCAATTGTATAATTCCGGCGAATTCCATTGTGATGCCGGTTCAGAAGACGGCTATGCCCCAGGAAGCGGCAGCCAAACCTGCGCCTATCACGATTCCGATTACCTTGAACCGTATTGGTCCATCAGCATCTCAGAATTGCTCCGCATTATCCAGTTTTACAACACCACCGGTTCTCAATACCACTGTTCACCCGGTTCAGAGGATGGATTTGCCCCCGGCAGTCTCCGATAATTATCGTTTAGTATAGGCATTTTTTACATATTTAAGGTATAATTGAACAGACAGAGTAGAGTTTTTCTTGACTTCCATTCGGTTTTGGATGATAATACTGACAGGGTGATGGAGTTTTTACGTTGATAGTGACAATACCCGGCAGCAGGATGTAAGAAGAGCGAGGGGTACTATTTGCGGATATATATCTGCCGCTTCTAACAAGAGAAGTGGGAGAGAGGTATATTATGTTAACACAAAGTAATGTGAGGTAGTGAGGATGACCACTCATAGAACGGTTCTCATCGGGAGGATAAATAGCATGCGAACGTTATTCTCGGAAACGCATCAGATAAAAAGAATTTCCTTTTTTATCTTGGCGGCAGTCCTTTTCTCGGTGGGCATTAATGCCTTCGGCGCCGAAGATAAGGATTACTATGCGCTACAACCCTACATAGTCGACCGGCCGAGTCAAGACCTGATTGCACCCACTCCGCCATCAGGACAGTCATGCATTCTAACGTTCAACACGGACGCCATGACGCTTCAAACTTCCGGTCCGGGGGTGGAGCCGTATGGCACCTACAATGATCGTGTCGTCAATGTGAAAGGGGTCGCGGTATACTATTTCCGAAACGTCAGAATCGACTCCGGCGTGAGCATACAGGTCCTCGGGAGCAAACCACTTTCCATATCCGCGGACCGTGACATGTATATCGCTTCTTCCATCGATGTAAGTGGCGCCGTGGGCTTGCGGGCTGGTTCGGGTACAGGGGGCGCAGGTGCAATAGGCGCAGGCGGGGGCGGGGCGGGAGGCACCGGCAGCGGCGGGGGCGGTGTCGGCGGCGCTGGCGGCACCGGCGGCGTAGGAGGAGGCGGTTGGTTTGGCGATAACGGCCAACCCGGATATGACGGATATGATGCCCCCACAAATGAACAAGGAACTTCAGGCTATCGCGGAGCCAACGGAAATTATGGCGCCAGCGGCAACACTGGCGGCAATGGCATAGGAGGATTAAACAATGGCAATGCCGGGCAAGGCGGCAATGGCGGCATTGGCGGAAGAACACCGGATGGCGTAACCTTGGGCGGCACGGGTGGAGCGCCTTGTTTAAATAATGGCGGCGGCGGAAGCGGGGGTGGTGCTACTTGGTGGAGTGGCGGGGATGGCGGCGCAGGGGGCGGAGCAAGCGGCGCAGGCGGAAATGGCGCTACCGGTACTGTGGGAAATGCAGGTTCTCCGGGTTCTTCCGGTGCAAATGCCATTTTCAGTGACGCCCACGTGAACGACCTTGAAATCGCCGCGGGCGCAGGCGGTGGCGGCGGCGGACAAGGCGGCGGCGGACAAGGCGGCGGACAAGGCGGCGGCGGCG
>ERZ795059.1454-NODE-1454-length-26333-cov-17.492732_pt1 | contig 26333 bp, 34 predicted proteins | sample MGYA00375143_ERZ795059 | MGnify/ENA primary metagenome ERZ795059 (study PRJEB30188, sample SAMN05720168) | activated sludge metagenome | isolation source: Anaerobic digester | place: USA | collected 2015-01-07 ... | reverse complement strand
CATCGCTGGCCTACGATCCTGCGTTTGAGAGACTACCGGACGGGACGTTTCTGGCCGGGTACTGGCAATGTGAAAAGTATTTCTCTTCGATCCGGGAAGACCTCCGGGATGAGTTCCTGATCCCCATCACCAGCGACATGGACACCGAGGTTATTCAGAACGTGGACATAGATCAGGCCCTCGTGGCGGTCCACATCAGGCGCGGGGATCGTCTCATCCCCTCCACCAAGACCATCTATGGGGTCAAAGGGACAGACTACTATCTGCCTGCTATCCGGAAGATGTACGAATTGCTGTGGAAAGAGAAGGATATGCAACCTCTGTTCCTGATCTTCTCGGATGATATCTGTATGATCAAGGCTGAGTTCGAGGATATCTTGATGACGGAAGAGATGAATTTGCCGGAGGCTCAATTCTTCTTTATGGACAAACATCAGGAAGAACCGGAGAAGGATTTGGCATTGATGTCGGCTTGCGAGCACTTCATCTTTGGGAATTCTACTTTTGCTTGGTGGGCAGCTTGGTTGAGTAATAGCCCAGACAAGTTGCTCTACTTCCCGGATCAGTGGACGCTGGATCCTTCCCGCAACTCTCCTGATATAATCCCCGTCACTTGGGACAACATAGACAATACCACACTCACCGAGAACGAGGGACGGGGCTGGTAATGCCGAACATCGAGCCTGACGTATATGGCAAGAAAGCCTACCGAGAGGAACGGGATGCCCGGATGTTCATCCAGTATACAGAGAAGAAGATGACCGTCCATGAGATAGCAACCCGGTGGGGGATACCGTGGAACACGGTGCGAAAGGCTCTGGAGAGGGAATCAATCAGACGGGGTGTCGAAGTGGATTTCCAAGAAAATATGATTTACAAAAGGAGGAACCGGGGAAATGGTTGAGATACTTACAGTGGTAGGAGGGGCGGCAATTCCGGGGCTGTTGAGCGCGTCTCAGGGTCCGGGGGGAATCATCGGCAGGATAGCTGTTTTTGTCGTCCTGATGATAGGGGTTGTGGCCGTATTGGTCATCGTGGCCAAGTCGAACGAGGATGAGGTATAACAAAACCAGGGGGAAGTAATGAACGATTACAAAGAGGTGGTTGATCACGTGGAGATGCCGGAAAGAGCCGGGGAGTTGAGGGTAAAGGAACAACCCCACAGGGCTCCGTCATCTTCAAAATCGGGGACGTTATCAACATCAACGGGGTTCACTTTCTGATTCGTAAGGTCACACCGAAGGATATTGTGATCAGGCCGAAGTCAGGAAGGGTACGGGTGATGAAAGACGGTAACAGACAATACAATCAGGACTGAGGAGGAGAAATGTCAGACACGAATAATTTTTACAAGGACTTGGTTCCGGGGGAAGTAAAGGACAACAAGATGTCAGACAAGGAGGCCCGTCAGCGAGAGGTAGAAAGGCTGAAGAAACGGATTGCCGAGTTGCAGGAGGAGGACGGAGACAAGAAGGCCCTGCGTCTCAAAGGGGTAACAGTAGTGGTGACGGCGTACAACGCTGCCAAGACGATAGGGGAGACGATCACCAGCCTACAGGCCCAGACCTACCCGCCAGCCCAGATCATCATTGTGGATGATGGGAGTACCGATGATACACTGGCCGTGGTCCAACGCTTTTGCGAGAAAAGCAAGATACCAATTTGGGTCAAGACTATCGAGAACAGCTGGGTGTACAAGGCCCGGAATATAGGAGCCCTCCGGGAAGATACGATGAGGGGTGAATATTTGATGTTCCTCGATTCAGATGATATGATCCATCCGGGGTATATCGAACGGGCCACCAAGCTCCTTGACAACGATCCCACGCTGGATATCGTCTACACTGATGAGACCGTATTCAACGAGAGTGTGAGTGACGGCAAGATCGTTCCGACCATAGATGCTCTCGAAGACTCCCGGAGAGAATACGCAGCACTGCTTCAGGTCAATTATATCCCGTATTGTGCGGTGATGAGATACGGGTTGTTTGAAGATATCGGAGGGTACACCGAGGTTCTCAACGACCACCGCAATCATATGTGTGAATGGAAGCTGTGGTGGGATGCTATCCGGAGGAGAGCCCGGATCATGAAAGTGAATGAGCCCTGGTTCTACTATCGGCAGAGCCCGGATCAGATGAGCAAGCATTTCATCCGGGATAGATTTGATCAGCTGTTGGAAATGGCTTTCCTCTCCAAGGCTTCTGATCATTATCTTGGAACCGTAGTGATCAACTCCGGGGTTCGGGAAGGCCGGATCATCCTTGTGAAGATGAGGGATCAGGACGTGGTCAAGCTTGCGGAACCTCTCGAAGATGTTCAGAACCTGGGCCTGTGCCTTTGTATGTTCTCTGCTCCTCAGGAGGAGAAGTACAGGCACATCCTCAAAGATGGAGACGGGTTCAAAATCTATGAACTCGACTTTACCGATGAGTATATGGATCCCAAGACGCAGGTCAGGAGACTCCGGACAGAACTATTCTATGAGGATAAGTTCGACAAGAAGCGGGTACAGTATCCTGATCTGAACTCCCGGAGTATGGTGTGGGATGCTGGGGGATATCGGGGAGACTGGGCATCAGCAATATATCGGGCTACCGGGGCCAACATCTTTATCTTTGAGCCAGTAGAAGATTATGTCCTCACGATATGCAACCGCTTCGAGAACCATGGGGAGAAGGTACAGGTATTCAACTTTGGGATTTGGGACAAGAATGTGAATCATGACGTCTACGGGGCCGATGACGGGGTTACAATGTTCGGGCCTGAAGGTGTCCCCGGCACCAAACTTCCCTTTCGGGATATCCGGACGGTCATGGATGAACTCCTTGATCCGGGGGGAACCATCGACCTCCTGAAGCTGAATATAGAAGGGGCTGAGTACAACGTGATAGAGGCCCTCATCGATTCCGGGAAGATAAACCAGATCAAGCACCTTCAGGTACAGTTCCATGACTTCCATACGGGAGATAGGAAACGCAGGCAAGCGATCCAGAAGAAGCTGGCCCAGTCTCACACACTGATGTGGAACCTCGACTTTGTATTTGAAAGCTGGTCCCACAAAGCGGCTTCTGGGGAAGGTTCTCAACCAGTAAAGGAATGAACACACTATTGACTTGGACTGTTATCAGCCATTGTAACATTTGCGGCAAACCCTACGAATTGTGGGAGCTTGCCGAGTATTGGTTTGGATTCCGGAGAGTGCACGTTTGTATTTCGTGCGAGAATGAAGCGAGAAAACACGGATGTGAAAAGGTACAGGCTGAGTCGAAAACTATGTGAGGCGTCAACTACGTTGAAGAATCAAGATGGTTAAAGGAGGGGGACGAGATGCCCATTGACAGTAAATCAGTTTATTACCAGGAACGAATCTATGATTGGGAGATGATCGAGACGATCCTGGAAGGGGAACGGGCAGTCAAGGATGCAGGTGAAACCTACCTGCCCAAGCTCAAGGGCCAAGACACCAGTGACTATCAAGCCTACAAGGAGAGGGGGACTTTTCTGAACGCCACCGCCAAGACCGTTCAGGGTCTTACCGGGGCTGTCATGAGGAAAACTCCGAAAGTCAACGCCCCAGCCGTGCCCAAGGAGGTTCTAGAGGATTTGACTCCGGACGGGCTCAGTGTAGACGAGCTTGCCAAAACCCTACTCAGTGAGGTTCTGTCTTTCGGGTATCTTGGAGCCCTCGCAGACTTTGACGACAATACCAACCGACCTTATATCAGCCGTTACAAGGCTGAGGACATACTGAACATACGGACGGAGAAGGTGGGCCGGATAGACGTGATTGTTGATATTATCCTTCAGGAAGTCTATTATGAGGCCAACCCCAAGGATGAGTTCGTGACCGACAAGAAAACCCGGCTGAGAAGGCTTCAGCTGATAGACGGCATCTACAATGTCTCCACTTACATCCAGAATGACAAAGGGGAATGGGGAACGGAGCAGGAGGGTATTACTCCAAAGGTGAGGGGTCAGTTTATGGATTTTATCCCTTTTGTCTTCTTTGGATCGGTCACCAACCACCACGTTCCCGACAAACCTCCCTTACTTGATTTGGCCTTCTTAAATATCAAACACTGGCAGGTCACAGTCGATTATTATCACGGGCTTCACTACTGTGCGTTGCCCACTCCTTGGGCGGCTGGTTGGCCGAAGGAGAGCAAGTTGTATGTGGGGCCGGGGAAAGCTTGGGTGACAGAAAACGAAGCTGCCAAATGTGGGTACTTGGAATTTGGAGGATCAGGGCTTGGGGCTGTCCGGGTAGCGCGGGAGGATTTGAAACAGGAAATGGCTACAATGGGAGCACGTCTTCTCGAAGGACAGAAGGCGGCAGCAGAGGCGGCAGAGACAGTAGAACGGAGACAGTCCGGGGACGTGGCCACCTTGAGCAGCATATGCTCCTCGATAGAGAACGGGATGAAGAAGCTGCTGGAGTATGTCTCACTATGGATAACGGCTACTGTGGGAGAGATAACCGTGGCTCTCAATCGGGATTTCGTATCAGACAGGCTTGCTCCTCAACAGATAACAGCTTTGCTTCAGGCTCTTCAGTCCGGGGCTATCTCTCTTGATACGTTCTTGTGGAATCTGCAGCAGGGGGAGATATTGGCCCCTGACACTACTGTGGAAGAGGAGAAAATGAAGTTGGCCTTGACGGGCAACGGGAATTTTACCTCAACCGGGAAAGGATCGGAAGAGGAACCGGAGAAGAAGCCATTGCCCAAATCCAAATCCAAGTTGAATCGAAGGAAGCCCACAGAGGTTGAGTTGGAAGAAACCGAATGAGCAAACTAGATAAACAGGTGGCCAAGGTGGTTCAGTCGGTGACTGTGGGATCCCAGAACGTCCTATTGTGCCATTGTTGGAATGGGGGATATTTGGTTGGTCGGGAAGAGAGGGATGAGAGGCATTGGCTGAACAAATCCCCCATATCGATGCGGAAAGCGGAGGAGTTGTACAAATTGGAGACTCAGAGGTTAAAGACAACAATGAGGGAGCAACCATGACGATTGTTTGCGGGGTTTGTGGGAGTATCAACGTGGACATCTTGTCTATCTCTCGCAGGGGAGACAAACGGAAGTTCAGAGCAAGGTGCAGAAAGTGCGGACAAATTATTGAATCAGAAGAAGGAGGTTCGCAGAATGGCTACAACGCTGCTCACCAACCAAGTAAAGAAGGATGCCCGGATACTAGCCAAGGCCAAAGATATAAACAACAAAGCCAAGGCCAATCCCCGTTATCGGCTTGCCCTGAAGTTGGAACAGAATCGGGGCAAGGTCAAATCTGCTAGCCGGAGGAAGGGGTGAGTCCCTTGAGAGAAAGGTGGGCTGAAGCCCTTCGTGATCCTTACTGGTGGGGAGTGGTCATTCTTTGGGTGGTGGCCTTGATGTTGTTCTTCTTGTAGGAGGAAGCTCAATGCCGGGAAATGTTCAGCAGGATATCTATGACGGTTTCATCCGGGCCAGTGTGGATCTGGAAAGACTAACGGAGAGTACACGTGGAGATGTAGTTGGCTTGCTAGAACAAGCTAAGGATGAAATAACAGGCCTTCTGGCCAAGAACGATCTAGGAGAGATCAAGCTCACCAAGTGGAGAGAATCCCGATTGGAGATGCTGAAGGGGGAGATATCGGGAATTTTGGGCGAAACCTACAAGGTGACCAAGGACCATGTTTACAAAGAGTTGAGGGACATAGCCGGGTATGACGCTGTGAAGGTGGCTGATATAATCAACACTCCTTTTGGAGGGGCTACTCTATTTGATGTGACTCTCACGAACGATATGCTCAACGAGGTAGTCAACAGCACCATGATCGAGGGCCGGGTCATCGGGGACTGGTGGAAGAAGAAGTCGGATGACTACCGGGATCAAATGTTTGCAACTCTCCACGATGTCAACCGGAGGATTCAGCTGGGCCTGATAGAGGGTCAGGCTATCGGGGAGATGGTGCGCCGGATAGTTGGGACAAAAGCGGAGCCCGGAACCCTTGGGATAATGAAGAGAGATGCCACAGCCCTCGTTCGGACTTCTGTGCTTCAGGTAGCCAATAACGTCCGCAAGGATTTATATGAAGCCAACTCAGACGTGATCAAGGGCTACCGACAAGTGAGCACCCTCGATGCTCGAACGACTCCTTTGTGTCGGGCTCTGGATAATGGGAAATGGGATATGAACGGCAAACCTCTTGAAGGGACTACTATGGGTTGGCCGGGATTTCCTCCTCATCATTGGCAGTGTCGATCTGTAATGATACCTATTCTGAAGAGCTATCGGGAGTTGGAGAAGTACAAGCCAGAACCGGGCCGTGTACGGGCTCACAATAAGAAGCTGAAGGCCTTGGATCTGATATCACCGGAGGTTCGTGCTAGCATGGCCGGGCCTGTAGCTGCTGACCTTGACTACGGGGCTTGGTTGAAAACCCAAACGGAGGCTTTTCAGATAGATGCGTTGGGGGTGAAGAGATGGAAGTTATGGAAGGCTAACAAGCTCACTATGGCAGACCTTATCGATCAGCAGGGCCGTCAGCTCAAGGTAGCAGACCTCATCCAGAAGATGAAGGACGAGGGACGACAGGTCAGGGGACTGACTCCCGAAGAAAGACCACCTATGCCCAAGCCTGTACCCAAGCCCAAGTTCCTACCGGAGAACACGAGTGGGATCCAATCCGTATCCGGGAGAAGTATCCCACCTGCCCCTCCTCCCAAACCCAAGATTGTTATACCAAAGGAGCAAGCCGCACGTCAGGTAATCAAACAGGTGGCCAAGGGAGATTATCATTATGACGGCGGGGATTGTGGGATGTTTGCCCGGTCTATCTATGAGGCTTTGGGAGGAGAGAAGGCCGGAGTGGAAGCGTTCGGATTGTATTTCAGGAGTGAGGATGATATCGGACACATCATTCTGAAGTACAAAGGCAAATATATAGATGGATATGGTATTCAAACCTATGATGAGATTATTGGGAGATGGATTGAAGGAAGACCAATTGGAGATATTGAACTCAGGCCCTTGATTCTGGGAAAGATACGAGGGGGAGGAGACAGAGCCTGGAATTGGTTTGATGAAGGTAAAGCTATTGAAGATGCCCGTCTTCATAAAGATATCGAAAAGATGTTGAAAGAAGTCAGGGAAACAAAAGTCAAACTTTTTGATTATCCGGAAGCCATCAACCCTCACGGTGCACTCAACACCCTCCTTAATGGGGAGTTGGTGAAGATGGAAAAGATGGAGATGGGCGGGGGTATCAATGACTCCTATATCGTTGAGTTCAAGACCGGGAACAAGGTCATCAAAGGGATATACAAACCTATGGCCGGGGAACGGTGGGATGTCCGGATGACCGTGAACAACAGAGATGTTCCGTTGGCCTACCGGGAAGCAATGGCCTATGAGGTGGATCAGGCTCTGGGCCTGGGTCTTGTACCTCCTACGGCGGTGACCCATATAGACGGTAAGGTGGGTTCAATCCAGATGTGGGAGGACTTGTGCAAGCCCGGTTATTTCTACAGCGGGGATAATCCGAAGGTGGAAGAGAGAGTATTTGGATTGACCTTTGATTACATTATCGGGAATACAGACCGTCATGGAAAGAACTGGTTGCGGAGGACTACAAACGGAAAGTTGATTTTTATCGATCACGGTTATTCCTTTCCCAGAGCCACTAGCACACGGACAACCGGGCTGGATGAATTCCGTCATACCCTCAAAGATGATTATTCTATCAAGGAGATCGAGGCCAGTGTTCAATTTATAAAGACAAGCCCCAAGATGAAGGCCTTTCTAGATAGGCTCAAGAAGTGGGACGTGGAGGCCTTTGCTAGCAGATGGGGGTTGAACGAAAAAGAGACATCAGCCCTGAGGGAACGGGTATTCAGGATATTGGACATTCGAAAATCAGACCGTGCTTCCAAGTTGTTCTGGGGGTTCAACCAGCGTGACTTCTGAAAAGGGGTTATAATAGAGTGGGAAGGACTTTGTCACAAACGGGGGAAATATGAAGTATGTAGACTTTGCTCTATACGGAGACGATGGAAGCCCAGAGTATGCGGGAACAGTGCAGCTGGAGGAGGATGGAAGAATTACATTCCAGGCCCTGCCCACCAAGATGGTATCTGAACTCATTAGGTATGGGGTGAGGGGGATCGGGGGGAAAGAGATTAAGGTGGACGAAGGGGAAGCCTTCTTGGAAGCACTGCAGTATGAGTTCTCAGGGTCACGGCTCAGGGCCTCTGCTCCGAAGGAACGATGATTCCAATATAGATTTTTCCAAATCTATCTTGTGTTTTGTATAGACTGTGGAAACTGTTTTCGAGATTATTGCGTTTTATATGTCGTAAGTTATTGAAATTATTCAACGTCAGTGCCCCATATAACCGTACAGGTCTTGCGAAAACTTTTGAACCTCGTCAATTATACGATGATTCTGGTATAACGCAAAGATAATACTGAAGAAATTTTTTTGTATCTCTCCACATATTTTTATCCTCAAAAAAGTAGTGAAAAAAGTCTTTACTTTTTAGAATTACACGCAGTACTATTCTCATCAGGAGGATTATTTTATGCCGTTGAAGATGGTAGTGGACACACTCGAAGGACTCCCGGAGGGAGTAGCCAGCCTGTACGAGGAGAAGGATGGAAAGTATCATTTGCCTGTTGAAGGGGCGGTGCCCAAAACGAAACTGGATGAATTTCGGAACACCAACATCAACGTTACAAAAGAGCTTACTGCTCTGAAATCCCTCTTTGGGGACGATGTTGACCCGAAAGCAGTTTTGGAAGAGTACAAAGCCCTGAAGGAAGAGAAGGAGTCAGCTGGCCACAAGAAGCTGCTCGAAGAGGGGCAGGTGGATGAGGTGGTTGCTCAGAAGACGGAGAAGATGAGAAAGGATTATGAGAGCAAGATTGGGGCTGGATCCAAGAGGATCGCAGAACTGGAGAATGAATTGGCCTCTACCAAGAACAAGCTTGCTGAAATCCTTATCGACTCCAACGTGACCCAGGCCGTCAACGGTTTGGGAGATGCTGTGCCGGGGGCCATCAAGGATATCCTTTCACGGGCCAGAGAGGTATGGCATCTGGAAGACAACCAGCCTGTTCCCCGTAAGGGTGATCAGCTTCTGTACGGAAAGGATGGTCAGACCTTGCTGACTATTGAGGAATGGGTGGAAGACCTTATGAAAGAGGCTCCTCACCTGTTCAAAAGCTCCTCCGGGGCAGGAAGTCAGGGGAGTGGAGGAAGTGGACCGGGCCGTGGGAATATCGACTATTCCAAAATCCCGGCAGCAGATCGTCTCAAGGTTCTTAGAAGGAACCAGAGAAAGCGGTGAGATAACTCGACTTGGAAATTTGGGCTCCTACGAGCCCCAGTGGGGATGAGTAGGAAATAACGCTCAACCCGCAGCGCGGCGAGCAAATCCCGGTGGGATTGGTCTTCAAGACAGTTCCATCGGGATTTTTCATTATACCCGGTGGATAAAAATAAACTCAGAAAAGGAAAGAAAAGGAGGATATCACAATGGCAGTTAACCTTTTGGAATCCAGCAAGATTGCCCTCGGCCAGAACAAGGTTCTGGAAGCCACGGTGATGGAGCTTTACGCCAAGAACAGTGATGTGATGGCAGCCCTTCCCATGGAGACGATTGACGGCAACGCATACTCTTTCAACCGTGAGAAAGTGCTTCCCCGTTCCGACTTCAGGGGTGTGAACGAGGCCTACACTGAGGGCACGGGAGAAATGGAGAACGTCACCGAGACGCTGGCTATTGCTGGTGGCGACCTCGATGTGGACGTCTTCATCGTCAACACAGCCGGAGAGGATCAGCGTGCAATACAGGAGGGGATGAAGATCAAGTCCATCTCTCTCAAGCTGACCAAGACGTTCATCAAGGGTTCGAAGGCTTCAGACACCAAGAGCTTTGACGGGCTCCAGGTTCGTCTGACGGGCTCCAACGTCAAGATCGCAGCGGGTTCTACCGCTTCCGGTGATGCTCTGTCCCTGGTCAAACTCGATGAGTTGATCGATGCGGTGGAAGAGCCTACCCATCTGATCATGAACAAGACGATGCGCCGGAGACTCAGCGCGGCTTCCCGTTCGTCCTCAGTGGGAGGGTATATAACCTATGCCCAGGATGCCTTCGGAAGGCGGGTGACCCAGTACAATGACCTGCCGATCCTCGTTGTGGACAAGGACGAGACGAACACCGACATCATGTCCTTCGATGAAGCGGCTTCCACCGGAACCGGAACCGTGGCCACCTCCATCTACTGCGTCAGCTTCGCAGATAACGGAGTGGTTGGGCTCCAGAACGGAGACATGGATGTCCGTGATCTGGGTGAGATCGATTCTGAGCCTGTCTACAGGACGAGGGTGGAGTGGTACATCACTATCGCTCTGAAGAGGCCGCTGTGTGCCGCTCGTCTCTACGGTATCACCAATGCTGCAGTGACCGCATAAGGGTGATTCCGGGGCACGGCTCGTAGTATAGCAAAAAAAGAAGAACAGGAGGAAAGCAATGAGCGAATTCACCGAAAACAGGGCTTTTACCTATGACGCAAACCTGGCGTCTATCGGGGCAACGACCAAGACCAGCACATACAACGGCTCAATCATCGATACGGGCGGGGGCTATACCAAGGGCATGGCGGTATTCAACGTCACCGCTTGTACCTACTCCACCAACCAGCTGTACAAGCTGTGTGTGGAAGGCTCTTCTGATTCCGACTTCGGAACGGCTGCCAACGTTGTCGATCTGGCCAAGCAGGAGATCGGAGCCGGAGAGGTTCTGAGGGCCGGGACGGCAGCCAACGATGAGGGCACGGGCATCTACAAGTTCCCGTGGCATAACATGCTCGGTGCGACCATCTACCGTTACATCAGGCTGAGCGTGGTCATTTCGGGTTCCAGCCCGTCCATCACTCTGTCGGCTGTCTTCGGTAGTGACGACTAATTAAGGGGTGGGCGATGAAGCAAACCGGGGCTCAGCCTACCATATCGGCTTGTATGATCGTTAAAAACGAGGAGGCCAGGATGAATGCCTGCCTGGCCTCCTTTTGCGATCTTGTTGACGAGATAATCATAGTGGATACGGGCAGCACCGACTCCACTATGGATATCTGTCGAACGTTTCCCAAGGTGAAGCTGTATGAGCATCCGTGGCAAAACGATTTCAGCCTTCACCGCAACCAGTCTATCGAGTATGCTACAGGGGATTGGATCTTCATTGTGGACGCTGACGAGATTGTAAAAATGCGATCTCCGGCACCCGGAGCCCCACCCTACAATGCTCAAGGTTTTCGCAAGTGGCTGAGTTCGATGGACCAGACTACTCTTCAGAAGAACATACACTCATCAGGGGTTGAGTTCCACGATATCCAGCAGGGCCGTTTAATGATGAAGCTCAACTCCGCAAGATTGTTCCGCAAGGGCCATATCAAGTACGAAGGGATTGTCCACAATCAGGCTATGGTCGATGGGCGCAACGATGGCACCGGAGTTTTGTGCCCTATTTTCCTCATAGAGCACTTCGGGTACGACCTAACACCGGAACAAGCGGAAGCCAAGGAACAGCGCACGGCGGGGCTCCTATTGAAGCGGTTGGAGGAGAATCCAGCAGATTGGGAATGCTGGTTTTATCTGACCCAGGTTTACACCACCCGCAAGAAGCTGGAGAAGGCCGTGGAAGCCGGAGAGAAGTATTTGCCTTATGTCGGCCACCCCTACTTCAATTACACTATCTTCTTCACGATGGTTTACAACTATCTGGAGTTGAGAAACCTGAAGAAGGCGGGGGAATGGCTGACGCTGGCTCTCAAACATCTCCCAAGGGATATCGATATTGCCTTTGCCCAAGTGGACTACGGGCTCGCAGCTGGTATCCACGATCACGTCTTTAATGGGGGCCGAAGGTATATCAACCTGTTCCGGGAATATGAAACCAATCCCGGAGCCAAAGGCAACAATTTTACCTTTACTCATAACCAACCAAGCCTTGCGGCTGTCCTTTACCATATTGGAACTCAGCAGGTTCGGGACGGGATGGAAGCTATATTTGCCCTTCAGGACATTCTCCCGAAGTGTGATAAGAACTTCATGGAGAAGATCGTCACTGATACAAAAGAATTCCTGAGCAAGTATGGGATCCAACTAGAGGCTGATATCCAATACGAATCGGGAACCAAGTTCACTACTCAGAAAGCAGCCGCGCAAGGCTGAAGGAGGGAAACACAGATGTCAAATAAGCACGTTGTGTACGATATAAACGGGGATGTTCATCTGATCACTCATCCGGTGGACGTCATCGGGATGATTCAGTCTGGTCGGTTCTTCACGTCTCCTCCGGTCAAGGGCAAGGAAGCTCAGGGCAGAACCTTCGCAGATGTGAAGGTGGTGGACGAAGACGGGAAAGAGGTCAAGACCGGGCTCACCGAGACACCAGAGGAGGAACCGGAATCCAAGAAGCCGGAAAACGGTTCCAAGAAGGGGCTGAAGAAGAGAGTCATTGCCGAGAAGGAGGACTGATATGGATGTCAAGCAGTTGCTCCTCGATGTAACTTCAGACGCGAACGGAGCACCTGTCAAGATCGGAGACTACAGAGGCATCAACGGCCCAATCCCGTTCTTGATATATGGCTCCGGAATATCGGCCACTATCAATATCCAGGGAACCATCGCAACGGACGATGAAGTGGCTGCGGCTACCTGCACGTGGATCACTATTGATGGAGGGGACTTCACCACCGAGAAAGCAACTGCTCTCTTCGCACCTTTTACTCATGTGAGAGGTCAGGTGACCAGTTATTCCGCAGGTACAATAAGCATGAGGATGCTCCTGTGAGCGGGATCATCCCGGAGACAGTACACCAGCCTATTCCCGGAGGAGTAATGTCCCCCATAAACGCTTGGGGGAGCACAGCAACCACAACCGTCTACTACATGTTGTGGGAAACCGGGGTGGGAATACTCTGGGAGGCCGGGGTGGAGATTGACTGGCAGTGATTGGAGGTAAAAAGCGATGAGCGAAACCATAAATGCGAGAGCAGCAGCTTCATCTCTTGTTACAGGGGATAAGATACCTGTTTGGAGCTTGGCAGCTGCTTCCGGGCGGTCAGCTACCCTGGAGCTTGTTTTCAACTTGATTCGGGATACCTACCGCGCCACCAATATAACAGTGACGGGGAACCGGGTGTTTGAGGGCTCAATAACCTTACCTGCAAGATCGGTGGCCATTGCGGCTATCGATGCCACCGGGACTCCCGGTGTCTCAACCTATCTCCGGGGAGACGGGGTTTGGTCTTCTCCTTCTGGGGCGGGAGATGTAGTTGGCCCAGCATCGGCAACCACTCCCAACTTTGCATCTTTCGGTGATGCTACCGGAAAGCTGCTTGCGGACAGCGGGTACAATCCCGCATCCTTCGCAACTCCGGGCCACACCCATACGGAAGCCGGGCTGGTGCTTGCCGATAATACAACGGGGAATGCCTCAACTGGCCGTCACGGTTTCCTCGTAAAATTGAGCGGGATGGTGGGGCAGTACTTGACAGGTACGGGTACATGGGCCACTCCTTCTGGCGGAGCCGGGGATGTTTCGGGGCCGGGAAGTGCTGTGCTAAATAACTTTGCCTCATTCGCATCCTCCGATGGGAAGTCAGTCCAGGATAGTGGCTATGGGGCAAGCTCCTTCGCAACTCCGGGCCACCTCACCGATATATCGACTATCAATGCGACAGGGACTCCGTCATCTGCAAACTTCCTCCGGGGAGATGGGACATGGACGGCTCCAGCAGGTTCGGGAGACGTAGTTGGTCCAGCATCGGCAGTTACGAACAACTTCACTTCCTTTGCGGACGAAACTGGAAAACTGGTAGCCGATAGTGGATATGGGCCTGCGTCCTTCGCAACTCCAACCCATACCCATACTGAAGCGGCTCTTTCCCTTTCGGATAACACGACAGCCAACGCCAGTACCGGAAAACACGGGCTTCTTCCCAAGCTTGACGGAGAGTCTGGTCACTTCTTGAATGGCGCGGGAAGTTGGGCCACTCCTTCCGGAGGTTCGGGCTCCACAGCCTACCACTATGCTTCTCCGGCTACAGCTGATACAACCTGGACGATAACCCACAGCCTGAGTCAAAAGTATGTAATTGTGGTTTGTGCCGTTGGTGGAGTTCAGGTTATTCCTAGTGAAGTTGAATTCACTAGTGATTCAGTTGTCACTATAACTTGGGCTAGTGCAGTCACCGGTAATGCTGTGGTGATAGGGTAGTTCATAAAGGATCGATTATGAGTATCTTGAGATCAATTAACATATATGCTGGGGGAGTAACCGGAACTTGGACGGCTCCACTCAACTTGTTAGACAACTCAGTGCTCGTAGAATGTTATGGGGGAGGTGGAGCCGGAGCCAGAACAGGCACCACCGCTTACAGAGGTGGAGGTGGAGGTGGAGGTGGGGCTTATTCTAAAGCTATCATGACCGTGACTCCGGGAGTGACCTATGATATTTGGGTTGGATTAGGAGGTTATTTTATTTCAACCTCGGAAGTAACAAACGGGGAAGACACCACTTTTACGGACGATGATGAATCAGTATGCCGGGGAAGAGGGGCTTCCAGTCCTTCCATAGGTTCTTATACTGCCTCATCCGGGGCCAGCTTCGTTGAAGGTGATGGGGACAGCGGATTCTCCGGAGGGGCTGGAGGGAACGCCCAAGATATCAATTTTTGTAGCGGCGGTGGCGGTGGCGGAGCCGGAGGGCCTTCAGGAGCAGGAACTGCAGGAGCAACGGGCATCCCCTATTCAACGTATGCCACCGGAGGTATAGGGGGAGGAGGTTTCGCAGGCAACGGGGGTTTCGGACTTTATTTTTCAGCTAAAGATCCAGATGTGAAGGGAAATTGGGGACTTTCTTTTGGTGGTGGTGGTGCTGGTGGTTATAGAATCACTTCTTCAAACAATGGGGGCAACGGGGGCAACGGGCTCCTCCGTCTTACTTGGAAAGAAGGGGAGGGGACAACTCAAGCCCAAGGAGTTGAGGTTAATTCTTTAATCATGGCCAACCTGAGTGGACATCCTGAGAAAGAAGGTTTTTACATTGTGAACAAGGTTTTGTACTATCAATTCCCTGTAGGGACAATTTACACGGTCGATGTAACAGAGGAGGCTTGATGAAAATTGACGGTTTGTCTATCTGCGGTTTATCTCTAACGGATGTTTTATCAAAGCCCACCCTGCCGTCTGGATATGGCCAAATATACTTCCAAGGCGGGGTTTTGTATTACGAGGATCCAGACGCAGTTTTGTTCACAATAGATATCAATGAGCATATGTCTGACAGGGGTTGTTTCTTCGGTGGCTATAATCCACTGCAGACACCCGCTTACAAAAATGGTATAGAATATATCACCATCTCTGTTCTAGGTGTATCGGGTACTTTTGGAGACATGTCTGTAGTAAGACATAATGTGTTGAATTCTGGTATAGCCTCCCTCACTAGAGGTATTATGGCGGGAGGAAAAACAAGCAGCACAACCTACACCGATTCCATAGACTACATTACCATAGCAACTATCGGCAACGCAACCGACTTCGGTGATCTCACTGCAACAAGAAGTTATCTTTGCTCTGTGTGTAATAAGATCACAGGTATTTTTATATCTGGGCTGTCTGACAAGGGCATAGACTACATTACAATAGCAACTGCTGGTAATGCTGCGGCTGGTGGAACTTATGAGCCAAACAACGCCTCAGTCGTCTATGATGGGGAAACGTTTTCCACTCCCTCTTATGGCTTGTATTTTTCGGGATACCAAAATGTAAATTGGTCTTGTGTTTTTCCTTTCTATGCTCCTGGGGCATACTCACTTTGGGGGGAGTTGACCGACAACGTCTATGGTTATGGATCGGTGTCCAATGGAGTGATAGGGGTGGCAGTCGGCAAGAATATGAAATATTGGAATTTGATCGCCTTTTCTCAACAGTCCGATTTCGGAACTTTGCCAACCAATGCTATGCGCACTGCTCTCTGTTCTCTAACGAGATTTGTGACCAACTATTCTGCAGATGTTGACTCTCCGGTTGGAACTAACCTCTATTGTCACTTTGCTACAAAAGGGCAATGTAATGATTTTGGAGCCACCGGGCTGATTATGGATGCTGGGGCTTTCTCTGGGGCACACGGGGGATTGATATGAGGTTTGAAAATTCTAAATTTGAATCAGTTGTAGGAATTGGGGAAGATAGATTCATACACCCGAAGGGTTACAATATTTTGGTACCAGCTTCTGACGTAACTGTGAACTTTACAAGATCAGGAGCTGATACAAACTTTGATTGCATCAATGAATATCCGACTCCAGACGATGCTACCTCATATGTGAGAAAACAAAATACAACCTACCAATCTGATATTTATGGGATGACCAAACCAGCAACTTTGTTTCCCAATACTTCCTTGATCTCTCTACAGATTGGGGCTAGAGTATATTCTCCAAGCTACAATGCATATGTCAATGTTGGTTACAAAATAGGGGAGACTTCTTATCTATCAGCTATCGTAACAAATTTGAAACTTACAAGTTACACCACTTATTATAGCTCTTTGTCAACGGCCAATCCAGCCACTTCCGCACCTTGGACTATTGACGAGGTTAATAATTTGAATGTTGAACTCCAAATGAAAAGTGCCAATAGTACAGGGTACGTTTATTGCTCTCAACTTTTCGTAATTTTTCAGGTCTGTCCCTTTGCTACTATTTTCAGATCGGGCGGGGATCTTTTGGTGGCTAGTTTATCGGATACAAAAAAGATAGCTTTGACAAAGGTGGAGTGATTATGAAACATCATGATCCTCAAGGAGGTTTGTTTGGAGGAGGGTATGAAGCTGCCCTTGTAGATACAATAGAATATGTTACTATTGCTACAGAGGGGAATGCAGCTGATTATGCCAATCTTACTGTGGCCCGACAACAGAGCAGTGGGACTTCTGGAAAACACCGGGGCTTGTTCGTTGGAGGATGGGTGGCTGCTGCTTCTAATGTTATTGATTATGTTACTATTGCTTCTGTGACAAATGCAACCGACTTCGGTGATCTTACGGCAGCGAGGACGGGGATTGCAACGGTGGGCTCTTATCACGGTGGACTTTATGTATCTTGATAACAGCGTAAAACGCTCAGGGTGTGTGGGGTACTACAGAATGTACTACCGTACAGCCTTGTATGAATAGATATGAAGGCATCAACGAGGAGTGTATGATTTTGGTACAAAAAACCGGGAACGAGAAAAACCAAAACCGAGGAGGAAAAAGATGAATGATTTAGCATTACTGGAAAAGATCGGGGATATGGTAAGCTCCATGCCGGACAAGTATGTTCCAATGCTGAAAGAGATTCAGGCGGGACTTCCGGAGATCAGGAGGGCTTCTCAGGCCTTTTTCAAGACTCAGAGTCAGTTCATGGACAACATGCTGACGGTGTCTCATCCGACTCCTTTGAGGAATCTCCGACAGATTCTTGCGGAGATGAACCGGACAATGGAGGCTATCCGGGAAAACTATTTCAACAGGCTCAGGTTGGAACTCAAGATTAAAAAGAGCAAGCACAAGCTTGAAAACGATCCTTTCCTTGATGAGTTCGATAGAGAAGAGATTGGAATTGATCTGGCGGATGACCAATCGAAGAAGGAAGTCCAGGAGGCTTATTGGGGTGGAGCTATTCGCAAGCTCAGGAATTACATGGAGCAGTATCAATCTATCCTGAATACTCTTGGAGTTAAGAATTGGACAGAGATTGACTTTGAGGGTGAGGAAGAAAGATATCATATCATGAAAGCCTTTGAGCAGGGCCTCAACGCTGCCAGGGCTCGTCACGGGATAGTAGACGAAGGCAACATGATATACTTTTATCAGATTGGGATTAACGGGGGAGTGGCTCAGGCTTATGTTCTCCGATTTCTTTTGGAGGAGGAAAGGCTGATCAAGGAAGGGGGCAATGTATCTCACTCAGCAGTTATTCACTTTTTGGAAGAGATGGCCAACACCTTCAAGGGCTGCTCAAAGAAATTTGCTGAGATGAAAGGGATGACGGGGAATATTGTTGAAGAGGCTACCCTCGCAGACGTTTATGCGAATATGGGAAAGGAGAGTGAGTGATGAGGAAAAGAACAAGAAGAATACTTTGGGCCGCTTTTGTCTTCGTTCTGGTGTTGATTTTCTGCGGGACGGGTTTTGCGGCAAGTCTTCGGGTGTCGTGGGATGCAAACACGGAAAGTGACCTGGACGGGTACAAGGTGTTCTATGCCACTCCTTCTGATCCAGGTTGGGCTTCCACCGGGGATTCTATCACCTATACTCTTGGGAGCTTGCCGAGAGTAACTGAGAAAATATCGGGGACCAGTTTGATTTTACCGGATGTGGCTCCTGGACCTTATGCGGTAGGGGTTATTGCATTGGACACTGTGGGAAATGAGAGTCAGCTGAGTGAAATCAAATCGATTCTCGTTCCAAATCCCCCGGTCCAGATCGAGGTGCCCGTGATACAGAGGCCACCTCAGGCTCCGGTCCAGATTATTATTAACATAGAACAGTGACGATGGAGGGGTGATGGAATTGCCTCTCGGATTGCTCAAGCTGGTGATGAGATTCCTTGACTATGGAGGGATGGGCTTGGTCACCCTGATTAGTTTATCTATGGTTTGGATGTTCCGGAAACGCATTTTTCAGTTTCCGGAGTTTGTCAGCCGGGATAAGTACGGGGCCAAGTCCCATTCTCTTCTCAGTCAGTTGGACACTTGGATATACTTTCGGCTCCCAGCTATGGAATCGGAATGTTTGCTGAGAAGGGAATTGTTCAAGACGTACCTGCTGGTGATGTTCAAGGAATGGCGATCTTTCATCAATGATATGGTCCATCTGGATATAGAGAGCATGACAGACGATGAGTTCCAGAAGAGGGTTATGACCGGGTTTGATCATTTTCTCTTGGACTATCGTCAGAAGGTAGCAAATGAGGGAGTGCCTCTGTTTGTAGTGGAGAAATTCCGGGAAGCCAACAAGGTACGAATCGACTTGACAGTGACTACTATTCAGGAGATTATGACCAATACTCTCCTTCCTGATTTGGAGGATAAACTGGTGGTGATTCTCAATATCTTTTCGGCTTTGTCGGCTAATGTTATGGCGTCCAGCGATAGACTTATGAGAGAACTTGATGGGGAGATCTGCAAGGTTAAATTCCGAGGGATTGAGTGTGATCCGGAACGCTGCCCTATAAAAGTTCATTCTGATAGATTGAAACGGGAAACTCTGGAGGACTTATGAAGAACGATCTTTCCACATACCTCAAGGTAAGGGACGAGATGAAGACGGGAGATTTGCTCCAGTTCCGGGGCCACTCCCTCATATCCCGTCTTATCGAGTGGAGAACGGGAAAGTACAGTCACTCTTCTCTTGTCCTCCGGTTATCAGAATATGAGGGCTTGGAAAGACGAAGGTTCACTATGAGTGCGGAGCCGGGTGGGGTGATGCTTTTTCCCTTGTCTCGATATCTGGAGGGGTATGATGGTGAGGTGTGGTGGTTCCCTTTGAAATCGGAGTGGAATGAGAATCGCCAGAGGATCGGGGAAAATGCGGCCTTCTTTGCAGGCGTCAAGTATGACTTCCCGTCTTTGTTCAAGCAACTCCTTGTGAAGGTGAGTTCATCTTCCCGGAGGCTCTTCTGTTCAGAGCTTTGTTTTGTATGTTACGGTTTTACCGGGAAGGCACCCAATCCCAGCGAGATGCCCAACCTTGGTATATTCGATGAGAACCGGATCACCAAGATAATCAGCAAGAGGTAGAGATGGACGAGCGAACGTTCAAAAAGGATTCCTTATTTCTGCAGCGATATCTCCGGGCCGCAGGATTGTACCACGGTGAGATCGATAACATCTGGGGTCAGAAGTCAAGAGATGCTTACAACGAGTTCTTGGAGATATCTTTGAGGATCGAGGGAGAGACTTTCCACTACCGTAGCAAGAAAAACATTCGGTGGCTTCTTCCTCAGACTCAACGAATGGCTGTCCGTTTTTTGAACGAGATGGACATGGGCGACAACTTGCGGATAACTTCCGGATTGAGGACGTACCGAGAACAGAACCTATTATATGATCAGGGCCGAAAGAATCCGGGCCCAATAGTAACAAAGGCAAAAGCAGGTCAGAGCTTCCATAACTTCGGGCTGGCTTTTGACGTCAGTATATTTGATGGGGAAGGGAAGTATGTTGAGCGAGATCGTCCTGAGTATTCCGATCTGGCTGATAGGTTCTTGCTGAGGTGCGAATCGGTGTTGGACCTACGGGGTTTAGAGGCCGGGGCTTTTTGGAAGAGTTGGAAGGACATGCCCCACTATCAGATCAAGTTGGGGTTGAGTATTCGGGACGTTCGTGAACGTTTTGAATCAGGGACGTTGGAGGTGTAAATGGCAGCTGTACTCGTTATCCGTCTGACTGGCGGTTCAAGCAATACTGATCCAAATATCAGCCTTGGGGGGTTGATGTCCTCCGGGTCACTGATTACTTCCAACGCCATCAACAACCTCTTCCGGGATGTAACCTCAACTCAGAGATCGTCTGGGGTAACCCAGTACCGGGCTTTGAGCTTCCTTAATGTAGGAGATGCCTCAGCGACTACTGTAAAGTTCCATCTGGTCTGGGCTTCTCCATCTTCGGATTCCGATATTCAAATTGGGTATGACGTGAGTCACGGCTCTTGTGCTTCCAACTCCGCTTTGGAGACGATAGGGAACGAATACACAAGCCCGTCCACCCCATCCATATCCTTCAGCTTGGCAACTCCGGGCTCTCTGATATCTCTTCCGGATATCGCCGTTGGGGAGCAGGTGAGGGTATGGTTCAGGAGAGTCATAACGGCAGATGCCGGGAATCGGGCTACAGATACCACCCGCTTCAGGGTATCTTACGCATAAGGGGGAAAGATGGCAACCTTTATAGTGGAAACGGGGTCAGGTGTAACAGGGGCCAACGTCTATTGGTCCCTGGCATCTATTGATTCGTGGCTGGCTGAGAGGAATCTTACCTCTTGGTCTTCCTTAACCACGACTCAAAAGGAGTCAGCCATATTCACCTTTATGGACTGGCTGGAGAGTCAGAATTGGAAAGGGTACAAGACCCACTACGACAACCCGCTCTGCTGGCCCAGAGATGAGGTGTACGATCAGGACGGGTTTCTGGTACCTTGGAATGAGATCCCTAACAAGCTCAAGTATGCGCTGGCCCGTGGAGCCTACGAGGAGAGCGTCACGCCGGGGACGTTTATGCCCACAGGCTCTCAGGAGGATTATATCACCCGCAAAAAGATCGATGTTCTGGAATTTTCCTATTCCAAGGTTGTTCCGGAGAAGATAGTCAGGAAGGTCAACTTTTACATCGATGGATTCATAGAGGGTGGAGTGAATCAGAGCGGTGGGACAATATCCGTAGTGAGGACATGACGATGGATTACACCTCAATAGTTCTATCAGCCTACAACGCCATCAAGGACTACGGGTCAGCAGCGACTATTCAGGTGAGCACCAAGGCAACCTATAATCCATCAACGGACGCGCATGCCTCAGCGGCAACGAATTATCCCACGTACGCACTCATCAGGAACTATACGGAGAACGAGGTCAACCGGACGGATTTGATCAAGGCGGGAGATAAAGAAATGATCATCCCGGCATATGGGCTTCCTCGTCTCGATACCCAGCCGGGAAAGATTCACATAAGGGTTTATCAGGGGGGAAGGACTTGGCAGACCATTAACGTCAAAACGGTTGAACCAGGTGGTACAGCTATCCTGTTCAAGCTTCAGGTGAGAGGATGATATGGCTCTAAAGTTTACCAGTGGGCAAACTCAAGAGAGGATGTTCACCAGCGCACGGGCTTTTGCGGGAGCACTATCTAAACTTGCAGAGACGTTGAACGCTGATATCTCTCAAGTTTACCGAAGGACTATTTTGGATGTGTATAATGACATCACCCTTCGGAGTCCAGTGGACACCGGGACGTATCGGGCATCCCATGGTATAGCTGTTGGTCCGGAGCCTTCAGACGGGGAAGGAATACACCAAATTGAGGGCGGGGCTGGTATTGCTAGATCATACAATGATGAAGTGAGAATGAGCTTCAAGTGGACTATTGGCAAGGGGACGATCTGGCTGTACAATAACGTTCCCTATGCGGAAGCTCTTGAGCGGGGTCATAGTGGTCAGGCTCCTGAAGGAGTTTATGCGTTGGCTCTTCAGGAACTGGCGACCAAGTTGGAACAGGCTCTGGAGGAGTGATGACACCGGAAAATATACGATCATCAATGGCGAGCTATCTCAGCGCAAGCTGGGCAACGTGTACTGATATATCCTGGCCCAACGTTGTGTTTACTCCGGAGGAGGGCTCAAGTTGGATCAGGCCCATCATAAAGATGGGCAACACCTACGAAGGAGAATTGGGGGAAACGGGAGTGGGGGTGAGAAACGGGGTTTTGATGATCTCCGTTTTCACCCCACTCGATTCCGGGACCAAGACGGGTTATGATCTTGCAGGGCGGTTGGAAACGGCTTTCCGAAGGCATATCACCTCAGAAGGAATAATGTTTGGAGAACCGAACACCACCGAGGTGGGGAAGGATCCCAACGGATTCTATCACCACCTGATGACCGTTGGTTTCCAGACGTTTGTGGGAGAGTGATGTGAAGATCGGAAAACGAAAGCTCAAGATGAGCAGCGGTAAAATCCGCACCTTCCGATCAAAGAAGGCGCGGGACAACTTCGAACGGGTAGCCCAAGCCTACAAACACGGCTGGCGGCCCAAGAAGAAGAAAAGCAAATAACAAGTAAGGAAGGAGGACAGCAAATGGCTATTTCGGAAATTGGACTTTCAAGGCGGCAGAGGGTTTTTGTTGTCCTTGAAGATACTACTGGGACACTGAAATTCCCTTCGGCAAGCGATTTCATCCGTCCAGCAGGGAATGCTGTGATGAATCAGAATCCGGATTTCAGTGACTCCGAGGAGCTTCAGGACACGTTAGACGTTCTGGACCGTTTCCAGAACGCGATGCCTGCGGCTGAGTGGACTATCCCCATGTATGTGAGACCGCATGGGACACTCGGATCGTCTGGACATCAGGGGAGTGCGTTGTTCCAGAGCCTTCAGGGTTCTATCAACGCCGCAACAATGGCTTCCCTCTCTTCGAATATCACCGCAGCAGGGACCACCATCCCCTACCGGGGATTGAGTGGAGGCTCACTGCCGGAGAGGGGTGTTGTTCTGATCGGCACTGAGTATATCCGTTACACAGCCAAGAGCGCAACGAACGCGACTCAGGGGAACCTGACCGGGTGCCAGCGCGCATACTCCGGGACAGCGGCTACTCACGCAACAGGAGACAGCGTTGATCTTTCGAGTACCTTCTACAAGCAGACTACAACCAAGCCCTCCGTGTCCATATGGATCGAATCTGACCACTTCACTCAGGGCCTTTCCGGAGCCACCGTCAGCGCGGCCAAACTCTCGGTTACTAACGAAGGGGCAGTCAAGATCGAGTGGTCAGGTGGTGGGATGCAGATGGTATGGGCCGGGACGAGTGCGCTGGCGGCGGGTTCTACTGCAACAACCAACGTTGTAGTAGACGATGCCAAGCTGTACAAGGCCGGGGCCTACATCCAGAACTACTCCCAGTTGGATACTCGCACCGGGCAGGGGTACAAGATCACTGCGGTGAACGTGACCTCGAACACTCTCACTCTCGCCAACGCTCACGCGGGAACCTGGGCCACAGACGATGTGATCAAGGGATACCTCCCCACCGCCACGGTCATCGGTGATCCTATCGAGTCCAGACGGTCAGCAGTGCTCATCAACGGGGTTTCCGCAACGTTCCGTTCCGGAGAACTCAATATCAACGCACCCGCAGACTACATCACAGACGAGATCGGCACCGAGTATCCCCAGGGCTATATGGAGAACGTGCGAGAGATCACCTCAACTATGGGTCTGTACTTCCGTCAGGCTGACGCCAAATACTTCACCGATGGGTACCGATCTGGAAGTGAAGTTCCGGTGGACCTTACCTTTGGTCAGACCGCAGGAAAGAAGTTTGAGGTCTATCTGAAGAAGAGCAAGTTGGAAGTCCCCACTATTGAGATTGCTGCCCCTGCCCTTGCGCTTTCGATTCCTCTGAAAGCGTTGGGCACCAGCGGTGAGGACTCCTGCGAGTTGTACTTCTTGTAAAGGGACTGGAGCCGGAGGTCAGTTTGAGATCCTCCTCAGTCTGTATGGGTTTTTCCCCGGTTTGCCCATGCCTCCGGCTCCTCCCATAAAATCGGGGATGAACTACCCCACAGGCTGGGGTAAAAGAATTGAACCTCGTCAACCTCGTTGATGAGAAAATAACGCAGAAGGGAGATTTGAGATGAAATTAAGGACGAAGAAAGAGCCCGTGTGGGTAGAAGTCGAGGTGGATGGAGACAAGGCTCGTTTCTACATCAACCCCGCAACACCGAAGGATGATTTCACGTATCTGAAAAAGGCTACCAAGACGGAGTGGGAACGCAACCAGCGGTTTCAGGAACTCGATGCCTACAAGTTCAAGATGAACAAGATCCATGACGTCATTATCGACTGGGAAGGAATAGAGGACGAGGAGGGCAATCCTATCGAGTGCACCGAGAAAAACCGTGAGTTGGTCTACCTGCTCAACCCGGATATCATCGACAAGGTTCTGGTCAAGGCTGAATTGATAGCTTCTAGTCTTCAGGCCGCAGTAGAGGGCATAATAAAAAACTGATAGAATGGGCTCAGTGGGAGAATAGAAATGGAAAGGTATCATGCGAGGATTGCCGGGAACTATATGACGGCAATCCTCCATGTGCCACCGAGTGCAGCAAGCCTGAGCCCTTACTTGAAGAGAACGTTTTGTCTTGGCTCATTTGGAATACCGTTGATGAATACGGACGACAGGGTGGGGAAGGCTTCCGACCTGTGGATGTCCGGGCTGTTCTGGAAGTTTGCGACTTGTATGACGCGACTATCGAAGACTTTGAAAAGATACTACTCATTGAAAAAAAGGTTTTCCCGTTATTGGCCCAGCAGTATCGAGAGAAGGTAAGAGAGAGCATACAAGGAGGACATGATGCCGGGCGTGAAGGTGGCGATAAATACCGCTGATGCGGAACGAGCTTTGATCAAACTTCGGGACAACCTTGAAAAGACGGGGGTGTCCGCAATCTTAACTGAGAAGGATATGAAGCTGTTGGAGCAGCGGATGGCTCAGGGATTGGGAACCTCTTACGCAGTCCAGGGTCTTCAGGGTCTTCAGAGTAGTTGCAAGTTGACCCATGCCGAGTTGATGAAGCTTCAAATCCAGTCCGGGAATGTTGGAGGAGCCTTTGTGACTATGGGTCAGGGGATAAATAGCCTGATCAGCCGGGTATTCTCCTTGAAAGCGGCCATCGTGGGTCTTGGGGTAGGAATGACCTTCAAGAACATAATGGGGGAGTTTGAGAAGTTCGAAACCCGGTTGATTGATACTCAGCGAGTAACTGAGAAATCAATGCAGGAAATACGGGACGAAATAATGGCTCAGCCTGTGGAGTTGGGCAAGCCCTCAGAGTTGGTCGGAGGTTTTTATCAGACGATGTCCGCAGGTATTACGGACGCAGCCAACGCCATGGAGATAATGACCGCTGCGGCCAAGACCTCTCAGTCAGCCCACGTGGATCAGGAAGAGATCATCAAGGGATTAACGGCTTTGATCTTCGGATATGACGGGGCTATCAAATCGGCTACCGAAGCAGCTGACCTCTTGTTCCAGATTGAGTCGAAAGGTAAAGCAGAATTCCGTGACCTCATCCCGGTCATCGGTGAAGTTGCTACTATATCGAGGATTGCCGGAGCCTCTCAGTATGAGATGGCAGCGGCATTGGCCCAGATAACTAACCTTGCTCCGAGTACTGCTGAAGCGGCTACTCAGTTGAAGGGTATGATGAGGGCTATTTCCGGGAAACCCAACGAGGCAATGCTGAGGGTATTCAAGCAGATGAATCAGGAGTTGGGTGGGACGTATAAGACCATGTCGGAGATCATCAAAGAGAAGGGCCTGTTTAATACCTTGAAGATGATCGAGAAAGCTGCCTATGATGTAGGGGAATCCTTGGAAAGTGTCATTCCGAGGATTGAAGGTGGGTTGGGCTTCCGGGCTCTTCAGGCGGGGAACTGGCGAGTTGAGGAGATGGTCCCCGATATGGCCAAGACGGGTGTCATGGAGAAGGTGTTCACCGACTGGCAGAAGGGAATGGA
>ERZ795059.1448-NODE-1448-length-26467-cov-5.566409_pt1 | contig 26467 bp, 16 predicted proteins | sample MGYA00375143_ERZ795059 | MGnify/ENA primary metagenome ERZ795059 (study PRJEB30188, sample SAMN05720168) | activated sludge metagenome | isolation source: Anaerobic digester | place: USA | collected 2015-01-07 ... | reverse complement strand
ACACTGGATGGTACACTCTTTCCCTACACGACGCTCTTCCGATCTGGCCAAGACCACGAGCACGGCATGCCCCGCTGGACCACAGCCTCGGTACAGCGTGATGTCGCACAGCACGACCAGCGCCAGGACGGCGAAGATCTCCCGCCAGCCAACGGGCGGCAGGCCGGACTGGCGAACACTCGCCGTTTCACGGCTGGATTCGGTTTTCATAGCGTAAATCCTCGCGGACATCATCCGTCCCGGCTTGGAAAGACATCCTCTCCGGCATAAAACAAACGTCGCGGCAGCCGATCGTTCTGAACGTTGATTGTAGTGCCACCCCGTGGAACTTCCAAGCTCGGTATCGCGGCGAGGACGTCGCGTTCGAGCCCAAACATCCTTGCGGAGGAGCCTGACATGCTGAGAGATTTTCCTCATCGTGATGCGCCGCGGTGGTCCCTGGTGTTGGTCATGCTGGCGTTCGGTTCGCTGCTGGTCCCGGCGGTGGACTTGGCGATCGGTGCCGAGCTGCAGCGGCCGAACATCCTGCTGATCGTCAGCGACGACCAAGGCTACCACGATCTGGGTTGCTTCGGCGGCAGCGACGTCAAGACGCCACACCTGGACCGATTGGCGGCGAGCGGCGTGCGGTTGACCGGTTTCTACGTCAGTTGGCCCGCCTGCACGCCGTCGCGGGCGAGTTTGCTCACCGGGCGTTATCCGCAGCGTTGCGGGACCTACGACATGATGCGCAACGACATGGTCAACTACGATCACCGCTACACGCTCGACGAATACGCCGTCTCGCCGGAAATGATCCTGGGAACCGACGAGCGTGAGGTGTTCCTCTCCGAGTTACTCCGCGAGCACGGTTACACGAACGGCTGTTTCGGCAAGTGGGACGGCGGCCAGTTGAAGCGGTTCCTGCCGCTGCAACAGGGTTTCCACGACTTTTACGGCTTCGGCCACACCGGGATCGACTACTTTACCCACGAGCGTTACGGCATCCCGTCGATGCGGCGCGGCAACCAGCTGACTACCGAGGACAAGGGAACCTACGCCACGGACTTGTTCGGCCGCGAAGCCGTCCAATTCTTGAAGTCGCATCACGACCGGCCGTTCTTCCTCTACGTGCCGTTCAACGCGCCGCACGCGGCGTCGAGCTTGGAGCCGGACGTTCGCGGCACAGTGCAAGCTCCGCCGCAGTACCTGGCGATGTACCCGGAGGGCAAGACGCAGCGCGAGCAGCGCCGGCGCGGCTACTTGGCGGCAGTCACCTGCATGGATCACGCGATCGGTCAGCTGCTCGATCTGCTGGACCAATACGGCATCGCCCGCAATACGATCGTAGTCTTCCTGTCCGACAACGGCGGCGGAACCGGCTCGAACAACACGCCGCTGCGCGGCGGCAAGAGCCAGATGTTCGAGGGCGGGATCCGCGTGCCGTGCATCGTGCGCTGGCCGGAGCGGATTCCTGCCGGAACAACCTGTGATGAATTCCTGACCGCGCTGGAGGTCTTTCCCACGCTCGCCGCCGCCACCGGAGTCGCACTGCCCGCCGGCATCGTCTACGACGGCTTCGACATGTTGCCCGTGCTGCAGGGGAAACAGCCCTCACCGAGAACCGAGATGTTCTGGGAACGACGCGCGGACCATGCCGCGCGCCTCGGCCGCTGGAAATGGGTCGAAAGCGCCCGCGGCAACGGCCTGTTCGACTTGGCGAGCGATCTGGGCGAGCAGCAAGACCTGTCCGCCGAAAAGCCCGACGTGTTGGTCATGCTCAAATCCCGCTTCGCCGCTTGGAAGAAGGACATGGCCGACGCCGAACCGCGCGGGCCGTTTCGGGACTACTGATCCGGCTTCAGCCAGTTCGACTCCATGGGCACTTGCCTGACGGCCTCGCCGCGACAACTCACCATTCGGCCAGCGTCGCGCCGTCGGGGGTGACCAGGAACAGGCGATCCGTGATGGCATAGGCGGACGTTTCATAGTCGTTTCGGACCAGCTCCTGCATCTTGCGCCGCATGTCCCGGTCGTTGGGGAACAGGATCAGCGCGTCGCGGCAGGGGATGGCGGCGACAAACGGTCCGCCGAGCGTCTCGGCAAACCGCTCGTACAGGCGGGGATGCAGTAGCCGGCTGGCCTCCATGTTGTCGCCCGCCGCCAACATGATAAACGGCAAGACGCCTGCGGGCGGCTCGGGCATCGCGGCGGTCGTGCCCAACTTGCACAGATTGCCGATCGCCAGCTGATGAAGCTCCTCTCGTTCGATGCCCCAACGTTCCAGATCCGGTTCGGTGATGTACCGAAAGCCCGAAGGGATGCGAATGACGTACGTCACGCTCAAATCGGCCAGCCACTCGCTCTTGACCAATCGGCCTTCCTCAGAGCCGACGGAATCCGGGCGAATAAAGGGGAAAATCTCGTCTCGGACGTCATCCAATTGCTCGTAGCCCAAGTCCTTGGCGTACAGCACCTTGACCGTCGTTTCGAAGAATTCGTCGGTCAGCTTTTCCCAATCGTCGGGGGCGTTCTTGATGCGGAGAAGCAGATTGCCGAGCGGAATCGCATGGTTCTTGCCCACCAGTTCGAGTTCTTTCAGTTGATACTTCTCGCCAGGATACCTTTCCTTCAGCTTTCCCATCAGACGGACGATAGCCCGATTGGCCAACGCTTCCTTTTCGCGCGGGATGCGAAAGGTCGCCAGCATCCGCTCAAGAATGGGATTCCACAGGTGTTGTTCCCCGTCCGGACAGTACGCGGAAAGCCCCAGAAAAATGTCGCAAGCGGCGACGAGCCAAAAGTGCCCGGCCAACCCTTCCTGGTTGCGGTCGGCTTTCATGGCGAAGTGCCGAATGGTCGCATCTCGCCGCGGATTCACCGCGTTGACCTGTTTGAACAACTTCTCGCACAGCTTGACCAGCTTCGGGTCCTCCACGATCGCTTCGACGTCGACGGAGTACGGCATGATGTAACAGGACAGCGCTACGTCTTTACGGTCTCTTGGCCGGAATCCCACGGAGCGCGAGTCGTCTTCGATCGTGTGCTTCCAATCGGAAGGGAATTCGATTTCAAAGACGCGCTTGGGGTGCTCGAACAGGGTGTAAGCGCCCCGCGGTGTCAGGCGAGCCTGCCACGGGTCGTTCCTCGCCTGCCGTTTCTCACGCTGCTTCTTTGCCCGTTCAAGCTCTTGCTTCTTGTTGCGTTTGGGTCGTTTGGCCATGTCGATTAGCGTAATGAACGCGGACTGTAAGGGCAACCATATGCCAGCGCCTGGTTTCGTCACGGTCCGAGGCAAGCCAGCGATCCGTCTTCGTCACCTAGGAAATCCGCGCCTTGCGATTCAGGGATGCGCCGGGCCTTTCTCCTGCTTCCGCAGGCATTCCCGGCACTTGCACTCGCCCGTTTTGGTATCGAATACCACCCAGTCGCGAGTCCTCCGGCCGCACAGCGTACACGTGCCTTCGGGCTCCTCGATCGCGGCGGGCGTCTCTGGCCGATTCAACCACGAAGTTCGAGCGGCCAGGAAGTCGAAGGGCTTTGCTGGAGCTTGCGTGCGGTCTGAGGGAGGCGATTTTGCTGGTCCAGCCTGAACGGCCGCACGGGCGGCGGCGGCTTGAGCCGCTGTTGCCCGTTCGGCCCGGCGCCGTTCGGCGGCCTCCTGAGCTTTGCGGCGTGCCTCCTCTTGTCGGCGCAGTTCCTCGCGGACGACCAGCAGCCGCTCGTATTCGCCGGGGTGGACGAATTCACCCGTGCCGGGCAGGACCAACACTTGCTTGAGTTCCGTCGCTACTTCTCGGCCTTCGTAGTACTGCGGCAACTCGACGCAGACCAGCGCCCGATAGGTGGTCAGCACCTGCGAATCGGGATCCAGACAGTGCAACGAGCCTTCCGAGCCGCCGCCCTCGCTGTAGACGGCATCGAACTCGGACGGCGTGAGCAACGCGCGCTCCGTAGCCGACAGATTGGCCCGTCCCGGCAAACGGCCTCGCCGTGCATCACGCGGCAGAAACACCCAGTTCAGCGCCGCGTTGCGGGCTTCGAGGAATCGCGGGATCTGCACCCGGTCGTCGGGATCGATCTTGCCGTCGACCAGCCAGTAGGCCAAGCTCCGTTTGCCCGGCCGTTCGACCCAGCAATCCACGCCCCGAGGCAACTGGTATTCCTCCGCCGCGTCCGCCTCGAAATGTTTTTCCAGCGTGACGCCATCCGGAAACTTGGTGTTCAGCCAGGCGTACAGGGCCGCACGCCCGGCGAGCAATTCAGCCGATTCGCGGCTCAGCGGGCACTGGCTCAGGTCCTTGTGCGCGAAATGCCGCCGCATGATCTCGCCGGCCCGCAGCAACACCGCCTGGCGGCACACGGGGCACACCAGTCGCCCGGCGCGGCCCCAGCCGCGCAGGACTTCGATCTGCCCGTCCCACGCCGGGTCTAAGCTGACCACGTGCCGGTCGAGTTCGGTGTCGAGAGCTTTGAACATGCCGCTCCTGGCAAATCAGAAACACGGCAGGGCATCGTCAGGGGATGGCTGACTTGATCTTCAGCGTCTCCCGTGTGTATTTCTCGATGTCCTTCAGAACGTCTTCAAAGTGTACAATTATCACCTTGCAGGTCAAGCGGTTGAGCGACCGCCTGGTGTCGTTCAATTGGAGGCAGATAAGCATCGCGGGAATAACCAGGATGTCTTCTCAGCAGTTTGAACTCGCCGTTGACACCCGCCGTTTTCTCCTTCATTCTATCGCCTATAACCGAATTCCGGTCTTTCCTATTTCGTAGCGAGTTCCAAACCATGAATGCACTGGTCGGCGGTATCGAAGCGGGCGGCACGAAATTTGTCTGTGCGGTGGGTACGGGGCCGGATGACATCCGCGACGAAGTCCGATACCCGACGACGGAGCCCGGCGAGACGATTTCCCGCGCGGTCGACTTTTTCCGCGAAGCCGACCGTCGCTGCGGCAAATTGGCGGCCATCGGCGTCGCGTCGTTCGGACCGGTCGACCCGAATCCGGCCTCACCGACCTTCGGTTACATCACTTCAACGCCCAAACCGGGCTGGCGGGACACCGAGTTCGCGGGCGTGCTGCAGCGAGAACTGAGCCTGCAGGTCGGCTTCGACACGGACGTCAACGTGGCCGCCGTGGGCGAAGCGGAGTGGGGCGCCGCGCGGGGACTGGACACCTTCCTGTACTTGACCATCGGAACCGGCATCGGCGGAGGAGGGCTGGTGGGCGGACAACTGATGCACGGACTGGTGCATCCCGAAATGGGGCACATCCGGCTGCCGCACGACATGGCGGCGGACCCGTTTGCCGGCGCTTGCCCCTTTCACGGCGACTGCCTGGAAGGCTTGGCGTCCGGCCCGGCCATCGAAAAACGCTGGGGACGGCCCGCGACGGAACTGGAGCCGGGCCATCCGGCCTGGATCTTGGAATCGCAATACCTCGCCCTGGCACTGGTCAATTTCATCTGCACGCTCTCCCCGCAGCGGATCATCCTCGGCGGCGGGGTCATGGACCAGTCGCATTTGTTCCCGATGATCCGAACGAAGGTCCGCGAACTGCTGGCGGACTACATCCGCGCGGAGGCAATTCTGGCGAGAATCGACGAGTACATCGTCCCGCCGGGCCTGGGCAACCGCTCCGGCGTGCTGGGAGCCATCGCGCTGGCCCAGCGGCTGGTGCAGCTTCGATCATAGCATCAGGACTTGCCAGCGGCAGACGAACGCGGCGAGGGAAGGACTGACAGAAAAACTGGACTGACAGAAAAATGAAAGGCAGAAGATGATGGATGCGTGCTTTCACCAACCGCGGAGTCCAAGCATGAAAACAACGATCCTCACACTGTTTTCCGGGCTGTTCTTGGCGGCATCCGTCCAGGCCGGCGATGGGTGCCTGGCCAAGTTCGATGTTGTCCAGCCTCGGATGCCGGACAGACTGTGCCGCGTGACGCTCAACTCGCAAGAACTCGGCGGCGAGATGGATCGCCGCATACGGAACCTGACTTACCAGAACTACATGGTGGTCGATCTGGACGGCAAGTGGCTGAATCACTTTCGCAACCGCACAGACCGCGGTGACCGCAGCCACGTCTATTACGGCATTGGCAAGGTGTTCGATGCCGGCAGCCTGCTGGCCGCCTACACAGCTGACCCGGCCGTCGCCGCTCGCACGCAGTACATCATCGACGAACTGGTAAGGTCCCGCGACGCCGACGGGTACATCGGGTTCTGGAACGTCGAACCGGAAAACCGCCAAGACCACATCAACTGGATTCTGCACGAGCAGGAATACATCAACTTGGCCTTCGTGCGGAACTATCGCTGCACGGGCAATCCGGACTCGCTGGCCCACGCCAAAATCATGGCCGACTACATCCTCCGGACCTTTCCCACGCCACAGAATCCGTGCTACGACGCGGGCCAGATCTGCACGGCGGGCTTGCCGGAAGGGATGTTGGAACTGTACCGCGCGACGGGCGACCGGCGTTATTTCGACTTCGCCGCCGATGTGCCGCACGGGAACAATCGCGGCGAGGTCCAACTCGCATCGCTGCGGACGTGGGAACAGGATTTCAGCCGCCGTCCACGCCACGTGTACGTGATGCTTGCCCGCTGCTACGCCCAGACGGAGTTGTACCGCCTGACAGGTGAGGAGAATCTCCTGCACATGAGCCACTTGATGCGCAACGAGTTGCTCAAGCAGGGCGAGGGCGGCATGCTGGTCACCGGCTCGTGTTCCGACGGCGAACAATTCACCTACAACCAGAACGGACGCGGGGCCATCGGCGAATCGTGCGTCACGGCCTACGTGCTGCGCTGGATCGACAGCCTGATGCGGCTGGAAGGAGACATGCGCTACGGCGATTTGCTCGAACGCACCATCTACAACGCCCTCTTTGCCGCCAACTCGCCCGACGGACGCTGGATCCGCTACTTTACGCCGTTCACCGGCGACCGCCAGTACGACACCCGCGACTTTTTCTGCTGCTGCGGGAATTATCGCCGGGCGGTGGCCGAACTGCCGCAGAAAGTCTATTACCGCACACCGGAGGGCGGAATCGCGCTCAACCTGTTCACCAACTCGAAAAAAACCTTCGACGTGAACGGGCAAACGGTCACGATTCTGCAGGAAACCGCCTATCCGAACGACGGCGACGTAAAACTGACGTTCTCGACCCAGAGCCCAAATGAAAAGCCGCCGGCGTTCGCCTTTCAATTCCGCACGCCGCGCTGGTGCAAGAAGATCACGCTGCGGGTGAACGACGAAGCCCCGGTGACGATCGACCCGCTGACGCAGAAACTCGGTTGTTACGTGCTGAACCGGACCTGGCGGGACGGCGACGTGGTGCAGATCTCGATGCCGATGGCGTGGCGACTGCTGCGCGGGCGGGCACTCCAGGACGGCCACGTGGCACTGCTGCGGGGACCGGTAGTGTATTGCATCGGCAAAGACCAAAACGCGGAACTGCTCAAGACGTGCCCCGAACCGAGGAACCTGGTGATCGACCCGGCTTCGATCGGCGAACCGGTGAAAGACGATTCAATTCGTCCTGGCGGTTTGAAAGCCGTCGCCAAAGCATGGCTGAATCAGGATTGCACCGGCGAGAAAGTCGCAGTCGTCCTGACCGAGTTCATCGACCCCAGCGGCCAGGAGGTGTATTTCTGCGTGCCGAACCTGGCGGACACGTCACCGTTGCGGCTGATGGACGACGAGATCGTGTCGTGGCCGAACGAGTTCGTCAACGCCCACGTGCTGAAGGCGTTTTACGGGCCAAAGGCGACGGGGGACTTGGAAGCGGTGTTCGAGATCCGAGGCGACGTCGTCGCGGACTTGGCGGCGGATTACGTCAACCCGGGCGGCAAGACCGGGGTCCAGGCGGAATTCCCCGACGCCACGGGCGGACGCTGGGCGTTCTTCAACTGCAAGAACGGCGGGCTGTTGTCCACCGCAGCGGCGGGCGACGTCAAGGCGCTGAATTCCCAATTCAAGGCGTTCGGCTCGCCGCGGGGATACGCCTACGGGCTGGAAAACCAGGGCGATCAGCTCGGCTTCGTGTCGAACTACGCCCCCAGCGACCGGCAGGAGGACGCCTGGCGGAACCACTACACCGAACAGATGTTCGACCAGGTGCTGGCCGCGGCCGAGCGGAACGAGTTTCTGTACACGCACCCGATTGCCGACACGGCGTGCTACAACGTCTTCCGCTGGACGCCCGCGGCCGGCGTGCAGAAGAAGGACGTCGCGCTGGTCGGCACGCTGTTCTCGAACCTGGGCAACGGCGTCGAACTCCGCGTCATCCGCTGGAACGACGACGCGCGGCACGAGGTGCTCGGCACCTTCAATACGAAGGATCTCACGGTCGGCAAATGCGGCACCGCCGAGTTCGTCCTGCGGCTGCCGCCCGGCGAGGTTGGCAAGCACCTCGACTTTGTGCTGCACAACGCCGATTCCCATATCTGCGACGCGACCGCCTTGAGAATCCGGGCGTACGTGAACGTGCAGCGGGCCGCCGCCCAAACCGACGTGACGGACAAAGTGCAGGCCAAATTCCACAACCGCCTCGTCACGCCGCTGGGCCGGTACTCGGACCTGTTCGGCGAGGCGGGGCCGGGTGTGGAGAACACGCTAAAAGTCAAACTGCACTACTGGCGGGACGGCGTGGTAAAGTACCTCGAATTCCCGCAGGACTCGGACCTGGACTTGACTGGAAAATGACGCCCCATCAGGTCGTCTCGCACAGGTCCAGGAAATGCATCCCATTCGGGCCTACCCGATGGCGTTGGCGATTTGGTCAAGTTATCGTAACCTCCCTGGTTCCCAGTGGTGCCAGGGGAGAATATAAACGTGACGCAATAAGACGGAGCGGCAATCGGCCGAGACCCCGCTTGGCGGCTGGTCTTCCTCGGTCAGCAGCGTTCGAGAAATGACTGTCCCGTGTTTCTGGCCGATCATCACACGGAGTGTGATGGCTACTTTGACGGGGCGACAGTGATTTCTCGAACGCTGCTCAAGTTCGGCCGCCTGGAAAACCCAATGCTTGAGGAGTCCCCATGTTCACGAAACGACGCGGTTCGGTCAGGTGCTCGGCCGTTGTGTTGTCGGCCGCGGTAGCGGGCTTGGTGGCAGTCGTCGCGGCGTTGGGAGGCGAGCCCGGCGGGAGCCAGGACGCGGGGGCGGCCAAGCTGCGTCGCTGGCGGGACAGCAGCGGCCAATACGAGATCGAGGCGTCACTGGAGCGAGTGCTGGCGGATGGCGTGCAGTTGCGCCGCAAGGACGGCAAGCTGGTGACGGTGCCGCTGGCGCGGTTGAGCGAGGACGATCGCACGTACCTGCAGGGACTCCGCCAGCCGAACCCGTTTGAAGTTGCGTCCGAGACGCAAGCGGCGTCGAAGCTGGGCAGCGCGCTGGTCGTCGTCACGGTGAAGGTGGGGGAGCGGGAATCGAGCGTGCCGGGGATCGTGTTCTGCCGGCAGGGTACGAAGAGCTACGTGACGCTCGACAGCACGCGGCTCGTGTCGCAAGTCGCGGGGGGCGCGGCCGGCTGGCGAAGCGCAAGGCCGGAATCGGTCCGCATCCTGGTCGTGGACGGCGCCGGCGCCCCGCGGCAGGTCGCTGGCGAGTTTGTGGCCGGTTACGCCCAGCGCAGTATCTGGATTGTGGCGGGACCTTCGGCCGAACTCCCGGCTCCGGTCGCAATTCCCGATCCGGCGCCGCTGCGCGAACCTTTCCGCGCGCAATTGGTCGGCTTCCAGATCGACTGGACGGTCAATCCGCCCACGTTTGCCCGAACGCAGGCCGAGGCCACGGTGACGCAGGTCTCTCTCGACCCTCGCGGCCAGATCGCCGGGCTGCAGATCGAAGGCGACCGCGTTCTGGATGTCCAGTACGGCTTTGTGGCCTCGGAAGCCGGAACGGTGTTGGGCTTCTTCACCCAACCGGCGACCCTGCGCGGCGAGAAGCCTGGCCCGTTGCACGCGTGGCCGATCCAATCGCTCGCCAGGCATCGCCAGCCGGAGATCGCGACGGCGGGCTTCGCGCCGCTGCGGGGTGACCGGGAGACGATCGAGTACCAGTTCGTCATGTACATCACGGATCCGTTCGGCTTGATCCGTGCCCCGCGACTGCGGATCCGGCGGCAGCCGGCGAACCCGTTGCCCCCGCTGTTCCCGGAGATTGGCGCAGGAAAGGAGCCGGAGCCGCTGGCTGACGCGGTAGAGTTGAAGCTGATCCAAGGCGAACCGGCGGAAGTGGTCAGCGCTGGCCTGCGCGGCCTCCAGCGTCCGGCCAGCGCCGTCACGTGGGTGGCTACGTGGTCCGATCCGAATCCGGGCGACGTGCGGCACGTGTCCTACCGGTTCCAGGTGGTGTACCAGGACGCGACGGGGCGGGATCTTTACCAGCCGCCGAGCGAGTACATGTATCGGACCCGAGCGCAATTCTTCGGTTCATCGCCGCCGGGCGGAAAGCTGCCGGCGTCGCCGGCGGCCGTGATCCCCGGTCTGGACGGGCGGCCGCTGGACATGCCACGACCGGCGCCGCACAAGGCCGGCGGTTGGCTGCTGACGGACGACAGCTCGCGGGTCAAGGAGGAGGCGACTGCGATTTCGCCGCGCGAAACTCCGCAGCCACGGGCGGAGGAGCGTCCGTTGGGCGGCACAGCCTTCACGGACGGCGGCTTGCGAGGCGTACCGCTGGACCTCATCGCGCAGGCGCCAGGAACTTACGACCGCAGGCGAGCCCCGATGTGCTTCGCGCCCACCGGCGATTGGCTCTACCTGGTGGACGGGAACAACACCTTGCGCAAGATCCGCACGCGCGACCTGACCGAAGTGGCGGCGCTGCCGTTGGATGCTCCGTGCGAAGACATGGCCTTCTCCCAAGCCGGCCTGATCGTGCCGCTGAGGAACGCCCGACGCGTCTGGGTGGTTGATGCCGAGTCGCTGCGGGTCCGCCGCGAGGTGCCGTTGGACGGCGTGAGTCTGGTAGCCGCCTCGCCCGCCAATTCGATCGGGTTCGCCCTGGCCCTGGTCGCCAATCCCGACATGGTGACGGTCGTCGCTTCGAGCCGCCTGGCGATGATCGACTTCGCGACCGGCCGTCGCCTGCACGAACTGTGCAACCAGTACCGGAGCCAGTCGGGAATCCAGTTCCTGGCCGTCGACAACCAGCCCGTGCTGGACGCGCCGTTGCGCAACCTGGAGCTGACGCAGGACGGAAAGCATCTGTTCATGGCTTCGCGGAGCATCACGCGTTTTCGGGTCGACGGCCAGGACCTGATCTTTGAGGAGCGCGGGCCTGTCTTGGAGAACGGCCACACGACGCATTTCGTGCTCAGCGGCGACGGGACCAAGACGGCCCTGCCGACCGGCGGCGGCAATGGCGACGGGAATTTTGTCATCGCCATCTACGATGCCAAGAAACTGGATCGGCAACTGCTGTCTCTGTCCAACGGGGCCAACCCAAGCGCACTGGGCTTTGATCCCCAGTCGGGCCAGATGTACTCGCCGAATAATCAACACATGCAAGTCTTCGGTACGCGGGGCGAGAAGCTGAGCGAGGCGCCGCTGAAGGACCGCGACGTGCGGCGGATTATCGTCCATCCCCAGGGAGGCCGCTTCGTCGCCTGGGGCGCCACCAAGGTCACCTGGTATGAAGTCCGGCCATAAAGGAGGCTAATCATCTCGCGGAGCGAGTTTCCTTGCAACCGCCTCCAGGTGTCGCGGCTCGCCAAGCAGGTCGCCTCAACCCGCCACCGTGACGACGTTCTCGCTGGCACCCCACGCGGAGAAACGCTAAACTACTCCTTGAGTGCACTTTCTTTCCGTCCTTTCCGCGGCGACATGTCGGCATGAGCAGTCCTTCCGAGTCTGGTCGGCCAACTTCCGGCAAACAGCGCGGCGTCTCTGGCGCAGTGTGTGATACGGCGACGCCGCCCACACCGGCGGGCGCGGCGGATCCGATTGCCGAGACGGAGGCGTTCTCCACCGATGGCCGCGTTGCTGCGCGGTCCCCCGCCGAACAGGATGTGCCCCAACGGTTTGGACGCTACGAAGTGCGGCGGATCTTGACCCAGGGCGGCTTCGGCGCGGTGTACGTCGGACACGACACGCAATTGGACCGAGCGGTGGCGATCAAAGTGCCGCGGCACGCGGCGTCGGAGCAGCAAGTCGAGGAGTTCCTGCGCGAGGCCCGCCGGGCTGCCCAGTTACGGCATCCAGGCATCGTGACCGTCTACGACGTCGGAGTAGCAGACGGCCAATGCTACATCGTTTCCGACTTCCTGCACGGTACGACGCTCCGCCAATGGCTGGCCGCACACACGCTCACCTGGCAAGAGGCCGCACGCATCACAGCGGACGTGGCGGATGCCCTGGCCCACGCCCATTCCCACAGCACGGTCCACCGCGACGTGAAGCCGGAGAACATCATTCTGATCGAGGGTCTGAGGCCCGTGCTGGTGGACTTCGGCCTGGGGATCAGCGAGTCTGACGAGCCCGGTGCCCAACGAGGTACGGTCTCCGGGACGCTGCCCTACATGTCTCCCGAACAGTTCCGTGGCCTGGCGCACCGGATCGACGGACGCACCGACATTTATTCCCTGGGCGTGATCCTGTACGAACTCCTGTGCGGGCGCCTGCCCTTTCGCTCTCGTGATGCCCAGGAGTTGTGCCGGCAAGTCCTCGAAGACGACCCGCAGCCACCCAGGCAGTTGGTGCCCAGCCTGCCGCGCCAGCTGGAAAGCATCTGCCTGAAGGCTCTGGCCAAGGAGCACACGCAGCGTTACACCACGGCCGCTGACATGGCGGAGGAGTTGCGGCAGGTCTTGGCCTCCCCCGCGCTGGAAGGCAGTGCCGCGTTTCGCGCGCCGGCCGGTCCGCTCCCCTCATCCCGGCGCGCGGACAGCCTGCCGACGCTCGACGTACCGTCATCGGCGCGGCGGGCTCGGGAGGCGGCGCGGCGTCAAGTCACCGTGCTGTACTGCAAGTTCGAGATCGACGGCCCAGACGGCTCGGTTCTGGAACTCGACTTGGAATCGCAAAACGAACTAATTCAGCAATTCCGAGACCTGTGCGCGCAGGTGGCCCAACAGTTCGCGGGCACGCCGGCGCCGACGGCCGCGGAGGATTTGCTGGTGTGCTTCGGCTACCCCGTCGCGCAAGAAGACGCGGCCCTGCGAGCCGTCCGCATGGGCATGGTGCTGCTCCGGGAATTGGGGCGGTGGAACCCGAACTGGCGGCAGCAACATCGGGCTCAAGTCGCGGCTTGGGTCGCGATTCACACGGGGCTGGCCGTCGTCAGCGAGTCGACGTCCTCTTCCTCCGCGGGCAGCGTCATTTCCGTGGTCGGCGAGGCGCCGTCGATTGCCACGCGGCTGGAAAACGCCGCCGCCCAGGCAGGCGGGGTGGTGGTCAGCCAGGCGACGCAGCGATTAGTGCAGGGCTTCTTTCAATGCGAACCGATGGGCTCGCTGGCCGTCAAGGGCGTCGCAGAGCCGGTCGAGATTTTTCGCGTCGTGGGCGAGACACAGGCCCACAGCCGGATCGAGGTCGCCCAGCAGGCGGGGCTGACGCCGTTGGTCGGCCGCGATCTGGAGGTCTCGCTGCTGCAGAAGCACTGGGCCGACGCCAGCGAGGGCCAGGGCCAGGTGGTGCTGTTGTCGGGTGACGCGGGATTGGGCAAATCGCGACTGGTGTACGAGTTGAAGGAGCACGTTCAACAGACGGCCGAGGAAGCGGTGCCGTTGGTGGTCGAGTGGCGATGTTCGCCGTACTATCAGAATACCGGCTTGTACCCGGTCACGGAGCACTTCCAGAACGTGCTGGAGTTTGGCCGTGACGAAGGCGTCGACGCGCGGCTGGACAAGCTCGAACGTTACTTCCAACGACGGCACGCGGACAAGCTTGGCGAAATCATCCCGTTGTTTGCCGCCCTGCTGTCGATTCCCAGCAGCAGCCGCTACCTGCCTTTGAATCTCAGTCCCGCCGGACAGAAACAGCGGACGCTGGATGCGCTGGTCAACTGGCTAGGCGAGTTGGCCGAGGTGCAGCCGGTCTTGTTCATCGTCGAGGATTTGCACTGGAGCGATCCGTCGACGCTCGAACTGCTGGAACTTCTGATTAACCAGGTTGCCGGTCAGCGATTGCTCGCGTTGTTCACTTTCCGGCCGGAATTCACAGTCCCGTGGTCGGCGCGAACGCACCAGACGCACTTGACGCTTAGCCGGCTGCGCAAACAGCAGGTCGCGGAAATGATGCAGCGGCAGACGGGCAGCCGGCGCCTGCCGCCGGCGATCGTCGAACAAATGGCGGAGCGGACGGGCGGCGTGCCGCTGTTCGTGGAAGAATACACGAAAATGCTGCTGGAATCCGGCGGCCTGAAAATGGCCGATGGCCAGCTGGAACTGACCTCGTCTTTCTCCTCGGCCAAGATCCCCGCCACTCTCCAGGACCTGCTGGCCGCTCGGCTCGATCGTCTGACCAGTATCCACGACGTCGTCCAACTGGGCGCGGCGCTTGGACGCGAGTTCAGCTACGAACTGATGCGGGCCGTAGCGGGATTCGAGGAAACCCAGTTGCAGGACGAATTGGCAAAACTGGTCGGCGGCGAGATCCTCTTCCAGCGTGGCCGGCCGCCTCAAAGCTACTACCAATTTAAGCACGCCCTGCTGCAGGAGGCGGCTTACCAGTCGATGCTCAAGAAGCAACGGCAGGGATTCCATCAGCGGATCGCCGAGGTACTGCAGACGCAGTCGCCGGAGACCGTCGAAAGGCACCCGGAATTGCTGGCCCATCACTGGACGGAAGCCGGTCAGGCCGCCACGGCGGTCCCCTACTGGCTCCAGGCCGGGCAGCGTTCGCAGATGCGCTCGGCCAACCGCGAAGCGATCGAGCAATTCCAACGCGGCTTGCAGCTGCTTTCGACGCTGCCGCCCGCGCCGCAGCGCGACCAGCAGGAGCTGGACTTCCTGGTGCCGCTGGGCGTGGTGTTGATGGCGGCCAAGGGGTATTCAGCGCCGGAGGTGGGCGACTGCTTCGGCCGCGCCCGCCAGTTGTGCGAGGCGCTGCGGGCCACGGTCCGGTTGTTCTTCGTCCTCCGCGGCATGTGGGTCTGGCGGTTGCTGCGCGACGAATTGGACCAATGCTGCGAGCTGTGCGACGAGACGCTGCTTCTGGCCGAAACGGCCGAGGGCCGGGATTTGTTGACCGAAGCCCACTTCCTGCCCGGCAACACGTACTATTATCGCGGCGACTTCATCAAGTCGATGCAGCACCTGGAGGCCGGCTGGGCGCAGTTCGACCTGGAGCGCTCACGCCAGTATTCCCTGCGGACCGGCCTGAACTGCGGCGTGACCATCCTGTGCCACATGGCGCTGGCCCTTTGGCAGTTGGGCTATCCGGATCAAGCCTTCCAACGCCTGCAGCAGGCGCTGGCGCTGGCCGATCAGGTGGCGCATCCCTTCAGCCAGGCATTCGCCCTATATCACCGTCGCCGGATCGCCCAGTACTGCCGGCTGGATGAGGAGGTCGAGAAGTGCGTCGAGGCCGAGTTGGCGCTGGCCCGCGAGCAGGGATTCGTGTTCCGAGAAGCGCAGGCCCTGATGTGCCGGGCAGCGTGCCAGTTGCGGCACGGCAAGCCGCAGGAAGCCCTCCGGGACCTGCAGCAGGGCGAGGACACGTATCAGGCGACGGGCGCGAAACTATCGCTGACGCACCATTTCTGTTACCTGGCCGAAACCTATCTCGATCTGGGTAAGCCGGCCCAGGCCCAGGTGCAGCTGGACAAAGCCGTCGCCGTCCAAACCCACTCGACGGAACGGTACCTGGAAGCCGAACTGCTGCGGCTCCGTGGCGAACTGCTGCTGGCCCGTACCCCCGAGGCGCCCGAGGCGGAAGCCTGTTTCCAGCGGGCGATGCAAATCGCGCGTCGCCAACAGGCAAAATCGCGAGAACTGCGCATCGCGCTGAGTTGGGGCCGCTTGAAGCAGCAGCAAGGCCTGACGTCCAATTCGCTGGCGATCCTCGCACCAATCTATAACTGGTTCACGGAAGGGTTCGGCACCCCGGACCTGATCGAGGCCAAGCGACTGCTCGACAGGATCAGAACGGTTTGACGAACGTCAGAGTGATGATTTCGCCCTGCGAGCGGTCGCGGACGCCGAATTCCCACCAGGCCCGGAGGTGGAATCCGAACTTCTGCTCGACGAAGAAGTAATGGACCTCCGGGCCGATCGCAAACGAGCGGTCCCGCACGCCGGTATTGACAGGGTCCGTGCCGGAATCGTCCGTGACCTGCCAATCGCAGTAGCCGGAAACTCCCACATCCAGAGTCTTGATGGTCTTGGCGAGCCCCCATTCGAAGTTGAAGTGATCGCCGGGCCGATAGTCTCTGCCCTGGACCTCGGTATTGGCTTCGTAGCGCCCCAGCAGGGCCGCCGTCCAAGTCCGATCTTCGTCGAAGTAGTATGTCGCGCCGAACACAGGGTAATGGGTCCAATACTCCTTGCCGGGCAGTGAGGGACGATTCGCACGCCGCGGCCCGCTGGGCGCGATGAACCCGTATCCCACGCCGATGTCAAGCTGAGGCAAATGCCATTCAATGATGAACGGCTCGACATAGATGTCTCCCAGCGCGAACGAACTGTCGGCGATGCCGTAGTTGGTGATTTTCAAGTCGGTGCCGACGAAGGGAACCGCAAAATTCCAGCTGAATTCTGCGCCAAGGATCTTATGTTCCGTGACGAACACGAAGCGATGCGCGTTGGCGTAGGCGTAAATGTCAAAGTCGACGGGATCGCCAGCGAAATCCTTCGCCGGATTCCCGGCGGCATCGACCATCTGATCCGCGGAGTAGATGAAGTTGTAGAACAACCAGTAGTTGCCGGGAGGCGGCACTGTCGCCGCCTTCAGACCGGACGTACCGAGAGCGTAGCGGTAGGACTCTTGAGCGCGGGACATCAGACAGAGGGCCAGGGTCAAGGTCCCGGCAGCGAGGCACGTCAACCAACGGACCATGCTCGCGCGGCGTGGCGGCGACCGGAGCATGCAGAGTCTCCTCAATTGGAAAAGGCAGCCCAAGGCGAAAAGACGATCGCGACGCGGCGCCGTTGGACCGCTGGTTTCCCGGTCGCGGTCCCTCCTTGGACACGCACTTAGATCTAGGGGAAGGCACAATCCTTTTGAGTAGGATCGTCAAATCATTTTGCGAAATTGACTTCTGTCAATTCGTCGCTACAACCCGTATAAACGAAGGTTTGGCTGGCAGGGCGCGCTGGCGACGCCCCAACGCAGTCGCCTTCGGCTTGCCGTTAAACGATTGCGACGGTGAATCCGGGCGGCGTTAGGCAAATACCGGGGCCAGGCCCAGGCTCTTGCGGATCGCCGTCAGCTGCCCGCCGTGGCCTGCCTCGTGAATCGCCAGTCGGGCGATCAGGCACAGCCGATCCGGCGCGATCTCTCGCAGCCCTTCCGGCAGCGGCGTGCTGAGTTCCGCCTCGGTTTGCGAGCGGAACCAATCGAGGACCGTTCTTCGCGTCTTCTCCAACCAGGCTCGGACTTCGGTCACGGGCGGGTAATCGCCAGGATTCGGACTGGGCTGCGACTTCATGAAAAACACGGGCTGAAACGTTTCCAGTTGCGGGTCAGACGGGCCGCCGGACGCTTGCAGCAGAAATGCATCCACGCTGGCCAGATGGCCCATGATCCACAAGGCGTGGTTCGCGCCGGGAAACGGCTGATGACACAATTGATCTTCGGGAATCGTGTCCAACAACGCGTTGACAAAATATCGCGAGTACTCCAATGCCACCAGATTGGATTCCAAGATCGTTGCCATGCTGAATTCTCCCGTGGTGATGGGCCTGACTGGGACTGAAGCAGCATCAAACGTAAACATTCGCAGAGCGTCTGGCAAGCCGCCGCTTCGCCGCGAGCCGTGTGTCACTATCACGCTGCACTTTTGGAAAGAAAAAGAAAAGAACATTCAAGGGGGGCCTTTGACCGCTGCCGCAACGGTCTGAAAGAACCGGGGCGACCATTCGCCGCTACGGGGGCCGCTGTGCTTGCGGACTTGCGTGATGACCAATTGCGGCTCCGGATCGACGACGAAGATGCAGCCGGAGAAGGAGCCGTGCCCGACGGTGCGCGGACTGAACAGCAGGTCTGCGGGACGTTTCGAGAACGGCGGCGCCCCCGGCTTGGCATGCCGGATCCAGTGCAGGCCGAGTCCCTCGTCCGCGACGGAGCCGTGGTCGGGTACGCGCAGGGGCTGTGGCAAGAGTTGGTCGAACGTTTCGGGCGCGATGAACTCCCACGGGCCGTAGCTGCCGCGGTTGGCGACCCATTGGGCAAGGATGCCGAGTTCCAGCGCGGTGAACTCGCCGTCGGAGCTGGCATTGCCGATCGGCACGTCGCCAAAGTCAAGCGGGCGAAAGAGGTGTTCGTCGTAAACCCGAACGGCACTCTTGCCGGCGATCAGTTCCATCGCCTTGGCGGCCAACTCAAAGCCCAGGCCGCTGTAGGCGTACCTGACGTTGGGTTCGTTCACGTCGATCCCGTTCAGGACGATGTTTTCCAGGTGCGGATTGCGCATGCCGCCAAATTCGCCGTGGCCCGCCAGACCGCTGGTGTGATTGAAGCACTGCCGGAACGTCGGCACGTGCGGATCGTTCGGCGGATAGTCGGGGAAGACCGCGGACAGCGGATCGTCCCAGGCGATCAAGCGCTGATCGACGAACTGGCTGAACAGCAACGCCGTGACGGTCTTGGTGATCGAGGCGACCCAGCAGCGGTAATCGCGGGTGATCGGTCGGCCGCTGGGATCCCGGCCGAACGCTTCGTGGGTGACGATGACGCCCCGCCGCGCAACCAGGGTCACAAACGGCTCGCCCGTATCCTCCGCCCAGGCTCGGCAGACGTCGTCGATCTTGGTCTTGGCGTCGGGACGCATGCCGGCTTCGGCCAGCGGGCCCTCGTGCAGGACGACGGCGGGTTGTTTGCGGCGACGGGGTGGCTGGAGCGGGCGGACGCGCTGCTGCAATCCCTGGACCTTGAGCTTCAAGGCCAGATGATAGTCGTCGTTCAGGACGGCAGCCGACTCGACGAACCGAGCCGGGCTTCCCAACGGCTTGAACTCCGCCAGACCGGCGAGCAAGATCGCCCCTTTCTCGCTGTCGAGGACCGCGTGGGGGAGGATCTCGTTGGCCACGCGGACCACTTCGGCTTGATGCTCTTGCAGCACGGCCGGGGCCTGCGCGCCGGGAAAGTGCGGCAGCGCGATGGTCAGGTCGGGCGTGTAGGAGGTGGGGAGTTGCTTGGGCAGTTCGTAGAAAGTCAACGAGCGGCGGAACGGCGTGCCGTTGGGCGCGGTTCCTTCGAGCCAGGCGAGCCAGCGGCCGGATTCCTGGGGCGCGGGGAATTCGTTCAGCTGCGCGTCGAACCAGCGGACGCGAAGCCGAGCGTCCGCGCCCAGACGCTGGACGGTTTCCACATCGCGCCAGACGATGCGCGGCGTTTGGCCCGGTTGGAAGATCCAGGTGCCGGGCAGGGCCGTGATCAGCTCCTGCGTCTGAAACAGCCGCCGCTCGTCTTGCTTCCGTTTGGTCTCCGACTCCGCCGCAGCATCAGACCGCACGTTCGGCCTCGGCGGGTCCGCGGCGATCACCGGCGCCGACAGCACGGCGGGGCTGAGCAACAGGGCCAGGACGCACGTCGTCTTCATGGTTGGTCGGGTCCTTTCAGAGATTCCGCGACTTTCCTCAGGAATCCGTTCCACGCCTCGTCCTTCGCCTTGCCATCCAGGCCCAGGCGGACGATGACCATGTCCCACTCGGGGATGACGAAGCACTTGTTGTTGTTGTGGCCGGAAGCCCAGAACGTGCCTTCCGGGGCCGCTGGCAACTTTCGCGTACCATCGGGCTTGACGCCGTTGCGCCACCAGTTGAAGCCGTACACGCCGCGGCCGTCGATCTCGCTTTCCGGTTGCGCCCACGGCAGGGTGGCCGGCACCTGAACGCGCGTGGCCTCGGCGACCCACGACTCGGGCAGCAGTTGCCTGCCGTTCCACCGGCCGTGGTTAAGGAACAGCAGCCCGAACCGCGCCAGTTCCCGCGCCGTGATGAAGATGTGCTTGTTGCCGTTGCCGGAACCGCCGTTGACCACCACGCCGTCTACGGTCGCGTAGTCGCCCCAGTCCCAGTTCTTCAGGCCGATCGGGTCGGCGACGCGGCGTTTGAACAGCCGTTCGATCGGCTCGCCAGCGATCTTCGTGAGTACGAGTGCGAACGTGTTCATCGCGGAGTCCCAGTAGGCGTACTGCGAGCCGGGCGGCGTGAAGAGCGGTTGCGGATTCGGCACGAACGGCGTATTGCTGGGGCCGTGCTTGTAGCTGCCGGTTGTCTCGTCGCCCACGGCGCGGTAGCCGCTGGTCATCGTCGTGAAATGCCGCAGCGTCACGTCGGGGTAATGCGCCTTCAACTCGGGCAGCACGTCCGCTGCGCGCGTGTCGAGCGAACACTTGCCGTCGGCGATCAGCAGTCCCAGCACGGTGCTGGTGAACGACTTGGTCGCCGACCAGACGCCGTGCCGCTTGTCGATGTTGTCGCCTTTCCAAATCATCCGCCCGTGACGGATGACCATCAGTTCCAGCGCACCGTCGGCGCCCACGGTGCGCTCCAGCAACTCGGCGGCTTCGTTCAGCTTCGCGCCGTCCACGCCCTGCGACTCGGGCGTAGCCTCCGCCCATTGCGCGCCGGGAAAGACGGTGGTCACCGGCACGGTTTTGGGCTGCCCGGCCGTCGGCTGAGCCTCGTGAGCGTCCAGCGCGTCGCTCCGATGCGCAGCTCGGGAAGCGTCGCATCCGACGGTCACTGCGACTGTGGCGAAAAGCTGCAAAAGCCTGTTCATGGTAAGTAGCCTTTTTGCACACGAGGTTTGTTGTCGTTCAGCCCCGCCAGCGCCGCCCGCCGCGCACCGGCCGGCAGTCTCCCTGCTCCCGGCGACGATGCTCCGAAGCCGCGTCACGGGACGCCGGCCAGTCTCTTTATCTCCTCCTCCGGCAAGGCTTCGCGCACCAACAAGACCTCGGCCAGGGCGCCTTGAAAGACCTCCGGGCCGGTGTAGTTGGGGTTGCAGCCGATGCCCACGTTCTTCGGCCCCGGCTGGTAACTCGCCGGCACCGTGGCCCGGCCGACCGGTTTGCCGTTGACGTACAGCGTCAGTTCCGTGAACTTCTTGACCACGGCCACATGATACCACTTGCCGTTCTCCACGTGGCCGCCGGACAAGCGGCATCCACCGCCCGACTGTTCGATGGCCACCACCAGTTCCATGTCCTGGATAGAAACGCGCAGCGGATCGTTGACCGGCGCGCACCAAGCGGAAACGATCTGGTGCCAGCGGCGGCCGTCCACCGCCAGACCTTGCGGGCAGAGCCAGGCGGCGAAGGTGTAGGTCCGCAGCGGGAACTGCGGTGCGTCGTAGACCAGCTTCGTGGACTTGCCGTTGAAGGCCAGCGCGCCGGCCGCCGCCCCGTCGCGGCCCGCCGCCGGGACCACGTCGGTGCTGACCAGCAACCGCCCCTCCTGCGGCTCCGGCTTGCCTGCCAGCGCCGCTCGGACCACCACGCCTTGCAGGCTGGTCGGAACGCTGGCGTCCAGGGTGAACGACAGCGGGCCGTTGACCGCGCCGGCGCGCCCGTCGCCGTGCCGCGAGTCGACCTGCCAGTAGTATTTCGCGCCCGAATCCGCCGGCGCCGCCCCAGCGGGAAAAGGGGTCAGGACTTTTTTCCCGGAACGGCCCGACGGGGGCTGCGCAGAAAAGAGTCCTGACCCCTTTTCCGGCAACCAACGGAATTCCGAGTTCTCCAGATCGCTCTCGTGCAGCAGCACCGTCTTGAACTCCGCGTCGGCCGCGATCCGCAGATCGTAGACCGAGCCGGGTTCTGCCTGGCTCCACGCGAAGAAGACTTCTTCCACCGGCAGCACGGCGTTGGCTTCGGGATGTTGCAGATGAAACGGTGCCAGCGGCGCGTTGCGCACGGGCAGCCACGAACGGTACAAGGTGCCGTAAGCGCCCGCCGAGCCGAAATCGCACAGCACCACACGTTGCGGAAAAGGGGTCAGGACTCTTTTCCCGGAACGGTCCAAAGGATGCTGCGCAGAAAAGAGTCCTGACCCCTTTTCCGCAACGGTCGAAACGGCCACGATGGGGCTGAACCGCAAGTCCTTCAGAAGCGGATCGTCGGCCGCGAGGAGCGTCAGGGGTAACGCGGCCAGATCCAGCTCCGGCATGTCGGCCGGGTCCATGGTGTTGTACTTCTGGTCGAACGTCAGCAGGATCGGGCCGCGCAGCAGCGACGTGTTGAACTGGACGTGGTGGTCGCCGCGCAAGGCCCGCACCCGCAGGTCGAGTTGCAGGACGATTTTGTCGCCCGGATTCCAGGTGCGGTCGAGCTTCAGATAGCTCCCCGCGGTCACCTGTTCGACGGGCGCGCTGTTGACGGCGACTTTGGTCTTGCGGGACCACTCCGGGATCCGCACCAGCAACGGCAGACGCGCCGCTTGCGGGGGCCGCACCTCCACTTCCACGGTCCCGTTGCAAGGGTAGTCGGTGGTCTGGATGAACGACCAGACCGAACCGTCCGCCAGCTTGACCTCGGTTTTTCCCGGTCCGTAGTAGTTCAGGTACAGGCCGTCGTTCCCGCCAAGCACCGCCCATTGACCGATCAGGCCCAGGCCGTTGGGGCCGTTGACGCTGCAGCAGTTCAGTTCGGGCGTGCCGGGCCGCGCCTGGAACACGATGCTGTGGGCGGACGCCAGCCGCTTCCCATTCATCGGCGTATCGTAGGTACACCACCGGCCGCTGGGATGTTCGTGCCCCAGCGCCGCGTTCCACGTCGCGTGTTCCAGCGCGTCGGCGATCCGGCTGTCGCCGGTCAGCCGCAGCGCCTCGACGCCCAATTCCATCCACGCCACGGTGCAACAGGTCTCGATCGCGCCCGGCTGGAACGGGTTGCCGACCGCCTGTTCGCCGGTGCTGAAGCTGCCCGAGTTGTGTACGTCGGTGCGGTAGATGCTCCGCCACCAATGGACCAGCGATTGCCGATAGCTGTCGTCGCCCGTGATGCGGAACAGTTCGGCCAGACCGATCATCGGGTGCAGGCTTTCCCAACGCGGCTTGGGGGTCTGGTAGAACTCAACGCCGCGCAGCGCCATCCGCTGGTAGTCGCCCGCGGGCGGCTTCTGCCAGTCCTGCTCGATTTCGCGCATCAGCCGCAAGTAGTTGTCCTTCTTGGTCTGGCGGTACAGCAGGCCGAGGGCATGGATCACGGCCATGTTCATCTCGTGCGAGCCGGCGTCATGCACCCGCTTGCCGGTGTCCAGGAAGGTCGCGCTCATCAGGTCCGCCGCGCGGCACGCAGCCTGCAACGCTTCGGTATCTCCCGTGTCCTGATGCCACAGGATCATGGCCAACATGCAGTGGTAATGTCCCCACAGGTCCCATCGCGCCAGCAGATGATTGTCGGGAAACGGACCGAGGTAGCCGTCTTCGGCCTGGGTCCGGATCAGTTCGCGCATGACCCGCGCGGTCACCTCGCGCAGTGTCGGATCATCCGACAGGCGGCAGGTCAGCACACACGATGTCAGGTACTTGCCGACGAATTCGCCTGCCCACGGGACCGGGTTTTCGTAGGGCGGCTGGCGGTCGCGCAATCGCATCATTTCGAGCATTCCCGGATTCGCATCCGGAGCCGGGATCAGCCAGTTGCGGATGATGCCGTCCACGCGCGCCGCCATCGGCCCATCCAAGGTCATCTGGATTCGCGGCACCGCCAGGTCGACCGCAGGCTGGCCCGCGACCGCCTCCCCGGCTCGCCCGAAGCTCGACGCCAAGGCCAGCAGCCCCGCGGAGATTGCGAGAATGGTGGTCCGGTTCATGAGAAACGCTCTTTCAGTTGACCAAGGGCATTGGGAAATCGCGCTCACGTTCGTGACGAGGCCGGTGTGCGGCGCCGTTCCTTGGGTGAAGTGGCCTTCGTCACTTCCGCATCGGCCGTGGATCGACCTTGATCGGTGAGCCGGCCAGCGGCAGGTCGGCCAGCGGTCCCACACCGAATTGGCTCGCGGGCCGATTCCGGCTTAGCAGGTCGGACCGCAACAGTTGCTCCATGGGCGCAGTCTTCAGAAGATCCCCAACTGGTCGCGGGCGTCTTCCGTCATTCTGTCGGGAGTCCATGGCGGGTCCATGACCAGTTTGACTTCGACCGCGTTGACCTCGGACAACTGCGACAGCACGTGCTTGCAGGCGTCGATCATCTGCGGGGCGGCAGGGCACATCGGGCTGGTCATCGTCATCTCGATCTTGACGTCGGACTTGCCGTCTTCTTGCGGCAGGACTTCGATCAGGTACACCAAGCCCAAGTCCACGATGTTGATGAACATCTCGGGATCCAGGACCTTTTTCAACTCTTCGCGGACCACGTCTTCAGACAATGGCATGGTGCTGCTCCTCATGTCACGCTTCGTTGATCCGCACGTAGACGTCCTCGCCCTCGACCTTGACTTCGTGTACCAGGGTCGGCACGGTCGCCGGCATGGTCAGCGGCCGGCCTGTGCGGATATCGAACTTCGCCCCGTGACGAGGACAGGCGATGGCGTGGTCGTGCAGTTGGCCTTCGCCCAACGGGCCGCCGTCATGGGTGCAGACGTCGTCGATGCAGTAGAAGCGGCCGTCTACGCGAAACAGCACCACGACCGAATCTTCGACCTCCAGCGTCAGCTTGCCGGGGTCCGGCATGTCCGCAACTTTGGCGACTTTGACGAACTCCGACACCGTCCCGCTCCTTCGCTGCTAGTTGTACTCGCGGACCCGCGCCGCGATGGCATGCCCCAGCGCGTCCCGCACACTTTCGATGGTGATGCGATCGAAAATCTGCTGGAAGAACCCGCTCACAATCATGCGGACGGCTTCCCGGCGAGTGAACCCGCGGCTCATGGCGTAGAAGACCAATTCGTCGTCGACCTTGCCGCTGGTGGAACCGTGGGTGCAACGCACGTCGTCGGCTTCGATCTCCAGCCCCGGGATGGAATCGGCCCGCGCGTGATCGCTCAGCAGCAGATTGTCGTTGCGCTGGTAGCCGTCCGTCTTCTGCGCGCCGGGATCGACCTTGATCATCCCCCGCCACACGGTGCGCGAGCGGTCCTGCAAGGCCGCCTTGTACAGAAAGTCGCTGTGGCAGTGCGGTGCCTCGTGATGCTGCAGCGTGTGGTAGGTCAGGTGCTGTTTGCCCTCGGTGAACAGCACGCCGTTCACCTGGCAACTGGCCCCTTCGCCCATCAGGCCGACGTGCTGGTTCACCTTGGCCAACCGGCTGCCCAGCGCCGCGACGGTCCACTGCAGCGATGCGTCCCGCCCAACCACGGCCCGCTGATGAGCGAAGTGCCAGACGCCCTGGCCCCAATCCTGCAGGTTCACGAACCGCAGATTGGCTCCGCGTCCCACGATGATCTCCGTGGCGCCGCAGTGCAGACCGCCGTCGGTTTCGCCGAAGCCGGCCGTCTCCGTCAGCACGGTCGCCTCGGCGCCGTCCTCCAGGATCACCAGCACGTGCCCGAAATCGACGCGGCCGTCGGACATCGCCGACAGCATGTGAACGGGCTGATCCACGACCACGCCGCGGGGAACGTACAGCACGTGTCCGCCGGACCAGCAGGCGGTGTGCAAGCAAGCGAACTTGTCGTAGTAAGGATTGACGATCCGCCGCTGCAGGAAAGGACGCAGTCGCTCGCCGTGCTCCACAACCAGTTGGTCCAGGCTCCCCAACAACACGCCTTGCTCCGCCCAGCGGCGATCCAGCCGGTTGGACGACGGCCAGCTGTCCAACGAGACCGAAACTCCAGCCAGTTCGACGCCCTCGCTCAGCACCGAAGACGGCGCAGCAGCCGCGGCCTCCCGTGCGGCAGGCAGCGAGAACTTGTCCAACTTGAACAAGCGGATATCGGTGCGGATCCACTCCTCATCCCGCCGCCCCGGCCAATCCATCTTGCCGAACATTTGCCAAGCAGCCCGGCGCTGGTCCAGCAACCAACCCGGTTCGTTCCGCGATTCCAGAAACGCCGCGACGGACGCGGGTGAAAATGAGGTTTCTGTTGCTAGAGCTGTCATCATGCCTCGTCGGTCAACCTATCCCACCGACCCTTCCATCTGCAACTGGATCAGGCGATTCATCTCCACCGCGTACTCCATCGGCAACTCCTTGACCAGCGGCTCGATGAAGCCGTTGACGATCATCGTGCTGGCCTCCGACTCGGTCAGCCCGCGGCTCATCAGGTAGAACAGCTGCTCCTCGCCGATCCGGGACACACTGGCCTCGTGCCCCACAGCCACGTCCTGCTCCGCGACCTCGATATAGGGATAGGTGTCGCTGCGGCTCTTGGAGTCCAGCAGCAGGGCGTCGCACACGACTTTGCACTTGGCGTGTAGATCGGAAGAGCG
>ERZ795059.1447-NODE-1447-length-26487-cov-9.366601_pt1 | contig 26487 bp, 22 predicted proteins | sample MGYA00375143_ERZ795059 | MGnify/ENA primary metagenome ERZ795059 (study PRJEB30188, sample SAMN05720168) | activated sludge metagenome | isolation source: Anaerobic digester | place: USA | collected 2015-01-07 ... | reverse complement strand
CACTGGATGGTACACTCTTTCCCTACACGACGCTCTTCCGATCTGATGGCGCGCCATCACGGCTGCGCCGGCGCGTTCCTGTCGCCGGTCGTGCCGGTCGCGCGCCTGCGCGATGGCCGGGTGGCGGAGGCGTATGCGGGCAGCGAGGTCGGCATCTTCCAGACCCCGCAGGTGTATGCGCGCGCCGACATGCAGCGGATGCTGCAGCACCAGGCAAGCGTGCCGGGCTGGTTCGCGCAGTCGCCGGTGCAGCTTGCGCTGGCGGCAGGCGTCGAGATGCATGTCGTGCCCGGCGAAGCCTGCAACCTCAAGATCACCACCGCCGACGATTGGCTGATGGCCCGGCACCTGGCGCATCTGTTGGCCTGACCGCGATCACGCCCCCCGCAACTGCGGGATTCAATCGGGCAAAAAGCGCAGGGACACTGCGTTGCGGGCGACGGGCCCGGCGATCGGGAAGCGAGCGATGGGAAACGTCAGGACACCGATGGTCGCATTGGCGATCGCCTGCCTCGGCGTGTGCGCGGTGGCTCCCGTGCAGGCGCAGGAAGCCACCGCGGTCACCCTGCCGGCCAAGCAGATGGAAGCGTACATGGGCCGCATCCAGGGCAAGGAAGCGCAGATCGCCTATCTACCGGCCATGCAGCTGCGCTGGGCCGTGCGCAGCAAGGCCACCGCGACCGGTGGCGCGTTCCGCAAGCACAAGTCGAGCAAGGAAATCCTGGCGCCGTTCGACCAAGCGGTGCTGGAGCGGGTGCTCGCGGCCTTGCAGGACGATCTGGCCGAGCGCTTCCGCGCCGCCGGCTGGCAGGCGAGAACCGCAGCGGAGCTGGGCAGCGACGTGCCGCAGCTGAAGACCCTGAAGGCCAATGCCGAGCTGGGCGTGCCGGTCCTGAAACTGGACAACACCGTGAACGCGCAGGACTTCGTGGTGGTCGCGCTGCCCGGCCGCGCGCCGGTGGATACCAAGGCGATCAGCAACGGCATGGCGATCCAGCGCTTCCTGAAAGGCAAGCAAGGACTCCACGCCAGCATCGTCTACGAATTCGCGCCCGGCACCGTGGCCGAAACCGACTCGCGCATGCTCGGCACGGAAGCCGGCGCCGGCCTGTGGTTCAACGCGCGCGCCGATTTGATCGGCGCCGAACGCGGCGGCTGGGGCAACATCAACACCAAGCCCGAAGGCCTCGTGGTCGCGCCGGACATCGGCACGCTCGGCGAAATCGCCGGCTCCAAGGCGGGCACCGCGGAGAACGTGATCCGCTTCATCGGCGGCATGGGCGGCGTGGACCGCACCGGTTACCAGATGACCCCCGACTGGGCCAGGGCGGAGGCGGCGATGCTCGCCGCGGGCAAGGCCTTCAACGCCGAACTGGTGGCGCGCCTGAAGTAGGGAGGGGCCTCCAAGGCCGGCTATGCTGCCGGCCTTGGAGGGTTTCATGACGACACGAACGAACGCCGATGTCCTGATCATCGGTGGCGGACACAACGGCCTGGTCTGCGCGGCCTATCTCGCGGCCACCGGCCTGAAGGTGCGCGTGCTCGAGCGCAGGCACCTCGTCGGTGGCGCGGCGGTGACCGAGGAATTCCATCCCGGCTTCCGCAACTCGGTGGCCAGCTACACGGTCAGCCTGCTCAATCCGAAGGTGATCGCCGACCTGCGCCTGGCGCAGCACGGCCTGCGGGTGGTGGAGCGGCCGTACGCGAATTTCCTGCCGTTGCCGGACGGGCGCAGCTTCCGCCTCGGCGGCGCTCACACCGAAAGCGAGATCGCGAAGTTCGCACCGGGCGATGTCGCGCGCTGGGCCGATTACACCGCGATGCTCGACCGCGTGGTGGCGGTGCTGAAGGAACTCATCCACCTCACGCCGCCCAACATCGGCGAACGCATCGCCTTCGCCGACTGGCTGGGCTCGTATGCGGTCGCGAAGCGCCTGAAGCACCTCGACCTGCGCGGCCGCCGCGACCTGCTCGACCTGTTCACCAAGTCCGCCGGCGAATTGCTGGATCACTATTTCGAAGGCGAGCCGCTGAAGGCCGTGCTGGGCTGGGATTCGGTGGTCGGCAATTTCGCCAGCCCGTACACGCCGGGCAGCGCCTACGTGTTGCTGCACCACCTGTTCGGCGAGGTGAACGGCAAGACCGGCGTGTGGGGCCACGCGATCGGCGGCATGGGCGCGATCACCCAGGCCATGCGCAAGGAATGCGAGGCGCGCGGCGTCGCCATCGACACCGATGCCGACGTGGCCAAACTCATCGTCGAACACGAAAAAGCCGTTGGCGTGATTCTGGCCGATGGCCGCGAACTGCGCGCGCCCACCATTGTCAGCAACCTCAATCCGAAGTTGCTGTACACCAAGCTGGTCGAGCGCCAGCAATTGGACGACGACACCGCGCAGCGCATCGAACGCTATCGCAATGGGTCCGGCACGTTCCGCATGAATGTCGCGCTGGGCGAGCTGCCGGACTTCACCGCGATGCCGGGCACGCAGCTGCAGCCGCACCATTCCAGCGGCATCCTGATCGGGCCGTCGCTGCGGTACTTCGAGCAGGCCTATTTCGATGCGAAGTCGAAGGCGCACAACGCGGGCTGGGCGCGCAAGCCGATCGTCGAGGTGGTCATCTCTTCGACGCTGGACGACACCCTTGCGCCCGCTGGCCAGCACGTCGCCAGCCTGTTCTGCCAGCAGGTGAACCCGGAGGTGGATGGCGGTTGGGACGCGCACCGCGACACCGTGGCGAAACTGATGATCGATACGGTCAACGACTACGCACCGAACTTCGCGCGCAGCGTGATCGGCTACGAGGCGTTGAGCCCGCTCGACCTCGAGCGTCGCATCGGCCTGGTCGGCGGTGACATTTTCCACGGTGCGTTGGGGCTGGACCAGATGTTCAGCGCGCGTCCGTTACTCGGCCAGGGCAATTATCGCGGTGCGTTCAAGCAGTTGTACCTGTGCGGTTCCGGCACCCATCCCGGTGGCGGCGTGACCGGCTTGCCGGGCCGCAATGCGGCGCGCGAAATCCTGAAGGATCTTCGCAAGGGACCGCGGCCGGACTGAAGCCTGTCCGGGCTCGGCGTCGGTCGCGGCCGGCATTCGCTTCGCGGCTCGAAATGCCGCTGCGCGAACACCGGCCACACCCACCGCCTACAGTAAGTTCCCCGGCGATGCCGAGGTCATTCCAGCCACGGATTGCGCATCGGTTCGACCGTTGCATCCTTCGGCGCAGCTTCGATCGCGGCGATCTGCGCCTTCAACTGCGCGGCGATGGACGGCTCGACCGGCACCTTGGTCTGCGTCAATAGCCCGCGATAAGCGGCGATCGCTTCCGAGCGCCGGCCTTGCCGCAGGTACGCATTGCCGAGTTCGACACCGGCATCGACCTTGGCCGGCAACTGTGCGACGACTTCTTCCAGCCGATCCGACACCAGTTTCCAGTCGTCGCCGCCGTCCTTGTAGATGTAGTCGCTGATCCTGGAAAACATGCTGCCTGCGCGCGTCTGCGGGCGGGTCATCTCGCCATGCCAGATGCCCACGTAGCCGAAGCGCGCGACCAGTCTCATGTCCTTGAATACGACGGCTGGATCCCAGTCCCACTGCGGCCACGGCAACGTGTCGGTCATCGTGTAAATGAACCAGCCCTTGTAACGACCGGCGACGTTGGTGTCGTCCAGCGATTCCACCCGCCTGTGGAAGTTGAGCTTCGCCGCGCGTACCTGCTTTTCCCCCATCCAGTATTCGTTGTACATCGGCTCGCCGGAGGGCGCGATCACGCGGTCGTGGAAGGCGCGGATCTCGTGGAAACGCTGGCCCAGGTCGAGGCCTTCGTTGCCGAAATAGCGATAGGCATTGGCGCTGCCACCGACCAGTTCGTTGTGGTACTCCCACAGCCGTGGCTCGCGCAGGGTCATGCCTGCGGCCAGCAGGTAAAGCGCGGTCACGCCGATCAGCAAGGCACGCGAACGCCGTTGCATGGCGATGCCGAATGCGCCGCCGGCGATCACCGCCATTCCAACCAGGATCGGCAGCGCATGCCGCACGCCGCCCCAGATGCCTTCCGAGCCCATCAGCGCGACCAGGTGGAAGCCGCAGGCCGCGACCACGGCGGCCAGGCTCCAGCGTGCGCTGGGCGGCAATCGCGTGCGCGCCAGCAGCGGCAACGCGGCCAGCAACAAGGCCATCAACGCGAGCGGCAGTTTCGACGCCAGGATCGCCGGCCAGCTGAACCACGGCGGGTTGCCGTACCAGGTCGTGCCCCAGACCTGGTGCATGCCGATGCCGCGACCTTCCACGCCGGTGCGGACGGTATCGGCCAGCCCCCACAGGTAGGCGCGCGGCAGCAGCCGGTGGTCGTCGGCGAAGGCGATCGCGTTGCGCCAGTGCGGCAATTTCAGTTCATCGATCTTGTCCGCGATCGGGCGGTTGAAGGCATCCCGGCCATCGGCGCCGGCATGGAAGTGCAGGCCATACATCGACCACAGCAACAGGACCGACAACGCCGCCGCCGCCGCGAGTTGCGCCATCCGCCGCGCGATCTCGCCACGCCCCTGCCGCCAGCCGCACAGCGCGGCGATCACCAGGCCGATCCCGAGACCTCCCAGGCCGGCAAGCGCAGAATGTTTCGAGGCCAAGGCCACCCCCATCGCCAGCCCGCAGCCGATCGCCCATGGCCAGCGCCACGTGGTGGCCAGCAGGCCGGCGCAGAGCGCGGCGATGGCCAGCGACAGCGCGAGCGGGAGGTCGGTCATCACCACCGGCAGGTGCGCACCGACCGTCGGTTCCAGCGCCAGGAACAGCAAGGTGCCGCACGCCCAGGCCAGGCCGAACGCACGCCACAGCAGCAGACCCAGCGCCACCAGCATCAGCCCGTGCAGTGTCCACAACGCCAGCCGCGCGCGGGTTTGCACCGCGCGCGCGTCGTTGCCGAAGAACATCGTGGTCTCGACCCAGTCGCGTTCCTGCGACTTCTCGTGCAGCGCGGGCATCGGCGGCAGCTTGAACGTCTCCGGCATCCAGGCCCCGACCCACAGCTTCACCAGCGGCGGATGCTCGGGATTGAGGTGGAAGCCCTCGCCGCGGACGTAGGCGGTGCCTGCCACCACATGCCACGGCTCGTCCACGGTGAAACTGTCCAGGCGCGTCCCCGCGGCCGAACGCAGGTCGGCGAGCAAGGCAAGCGCAAGCACCAGCACGATGCCGATCCAGCGCGAAGCTGGGAGGTGGCGGAAGGACGTCATGCCGTTGGCTAACGCGGGCCGCGCCATGCGCCGGACACCCGCGAGTGTCCCGTCGCGCGACTGCCTCGCGTATTCCCGGTGAAAGGGACACGGAAACCACGCCATGGGACGCACGCCGCTCTTCCGCCTGCTGCAACGCGCCGCCGCCATCGCCCGCGCATCGCGCCATGTGCGCATGCCGCTGGACGAATTCCACGACATGGTGCGGACCCAGCGCTTCGATCGACGCCGGCGGCGCCTCCTGCAGGGCGCAGGCGCCAGCGCGCTGCTGTCAGGTTGCAGCTCCGTGCCGAACCCGATGCGCGCGGGGACGGATGACGAAGTGGTCATCGTCGGTGCCGGCATCGCCGGGCTCACCTCGGCGTGGCGTCTGCGCCAGCAGGGCGTGCGCGTGCGCGTATTCGAGGCGCAGGAACGCATCGGCGGACGCATGCTCTCGTTGCGTAACCATTTCGCCGACGACCAGGTGATCGAACTCGGCGGCGAACTGATCGATACCGGCCATGCCCGCATCCGCGCGCTGGCCGGCGAACTCGGGATTGCGCTGGATGACCTGCTCGACGGCGACGGCGACCATGACACCTGGTTCTTCGATGGTCGCGCGATCGGCGAGGCGGAACTCGTGCGCGCGTTCGTGCCGGTCGCTGCGGCGATCGAGCGCGACCTGGCATCCGCCGGCGATGGCAGCTACGACCACCAGGACAGCAATCCGGCATTCCGCGCGCTGGATGCGATGAGCATCACCCAGTGGTTCGACCGCAACGGCGTGTCCGGCTGGCTGCGCAAGTTGCTGGACGTGGCCTACACCACCGAGATGGGACTGGAGATCGACCAGCAGTCCGCGCTGAATTTCCTGACCTTCGTTGGCACCGAGGACAAGGATGCCTTCAGGATCTTCGGCGAAAGCGACGAGCGCTTCCATGTGCGCGGCGGCAACGACCTGATCCCGCGCACGCTGGCGGCAAAGATGACCGATGCGATCGAGACCGGCCACGTACTGGAAGCGATTCGCGGCGAGGCAGGCGGCTACGTGCTCGCCTTCCGCAAGGGCGCGGCCACCCGCGAGGTACGTGCGCGGCAGGTGATCCTGGCCTTGCCGTTCACCCTGCTGCGCAAGGTGCAGGTCGATGTCGAACTGCCGGCGCTGAAGAAGCACGCCATCGCGCAACTCACCTACGGCACCAATGCCAAGCTGATGATCGGCTTCGAGCGCCGCACCTGGCGCGAGCACGGCGCGAATGGCGCGTCGATGAGCGACCTGGCCTACCAGACCACGTGGGATACCTCGCGCAAGCAGGCCGGCACCGCGGGTGCGCTGACCAACTTCACCGGTGGTCGGCACGGCGTCGAACTGGGGCAGGGCACGCCGAAGCAGCAGGCCGAGGCCGCGGTGCGCGACCTCGAGCGCGTGTTCCCCGGGATCGCCGCCGCGCGCGGCAATGCGCGCGAGGCACGCATGCACTGGCCGACCAATCCGTGGGTGCTGGGCAGCTATGCCTGCTTCCGGCCGGGCGATTGGGCGGGCTTGGGCGGGGTGATGGGCGAGTCCGTGGGCGGCCTGCACTTCGCCGGCGAACATTGCTCGGTCGAGTCGCAGGGCTTCATGGAGGGTGGCTGCGAGTCCGGCGAAGTGGCCGCGCAGGCCGTGCTGGCGCAGCGCGGGATCGCACGCGCGGCCTGATTGCTGCACCGCGCGGTGCAATTTTGCAGTGCAGCGTGCAAACCCCCTAACGAATCCTTCACAGTCGCCCCGCGTCCCGACGTGGGGGAGGGAGCAGGCCCGCTGAGACTTCGGTCTAAGCGGGCTTTTTTATGCACGAGGGCTTTGCAGGCGCGCGCTCGGCGTCCTTTCAGTCCGCCGGCACCGTTCGCGGCAAGGCCCATTCGCGCAGCGCCTGCACCTGTTCCGCCATCAGCAAGGACAGCGGGCGGGTGTCGCGGATCGCCTGCATCAGGGTTTGTGTGTCGAGCCCGGCCTGTTCCGCATGCGCGGCATACAGCGCACTGACGATCACCTGCTCGATCTCCGCGCCGGAGAAGCCGTCGGCTGCGGCGGCCAGCGCCGACAGGTCGATGTCGTCCTTGGCCAGCGAACGCCGGTCCAGGTGCAGGGCGAAGATCTCGACGCGGGTAGCAGCGTCGGGCAGGTCGATGAAGAAGATTTCGTCGAAGCGGCCCTTGCGCAGCAGTTCCGCCGGCAGGTCATGCACCTGGTTGGCGGTGGCGACCAGGAAGACGCGCGACTTGCGTTCGGCCATCCACGTCAGCAGGTAGCCCAGCACGCGGCGGGACAGGCCATCACTCTCGCCATTGCCGGCGGCCAGGCCCTTCTCGATCTCGTCGATCCACAGCACGCAGGGCGCGAGCTGTTCGGTGGAGGCCAGCGCGGCGCGCAGGTTCTTCTCGGTCTCGCCGTGGTACTTGTCGTACAGGGTGCCGAAGTCGAGCCGCACCAGCGGCACCCCGAAGCCGCCGGCGACCGCCTTCGCCAGCAACGACTTGCCGCAGCCCTGCACGCCCAGCAACAGCACCCCCTTCGGCGGTTCCAGCCCGGGCGGCGGCGGATCCTGCACGAAGGGCGCACGCCGCTGTTCCACCCAGCGTTTCAGCCTGCGCGCACCGCCTACGTCGGCGAAGCGCGCGGTGTCGTATTCGTAATGCAGGTGGCCGCTCTTGTTGAGCAGCTCGAACTTCAGCCGTGCCAGTTCCGGCAGGTCGCCGGGCCCCAGCGCGCCATCGCGATGGATCAGGTGTCGCGCGATCCGGCGCGCGTCGGTCAGGCTCAGGCCCTGCAGGTTGCGCACGATCTGGCGCACCGCATCGGCATCCACTTCGACCCGGCGCCCGCCGTTCTGGGCGGTGTAGGCCGCGGCTTCTTCCTTGACCAGCTTGAGCAGTGCATTCGCATCCGGCAGGCGCAGCGAGAAGCGCACCGCGAACGGCTCCAGCGCCGCCGGCAACTCGACCTTGGTGCCGATCATCACCAGCACGTGCGGCTGGCTGTCGCGGCGCTGGATCAGGTCGCGCATGGCGCGCTGGTAGCTGGCGTAACCCAGGTAGGGATGTGCGTCCAGCAAAAGGTACACGCCGCGCTGGCTGGCATTGCGGATTTCCTGCAGGGTCGCGCTGAGGTCGGGGGCGATGCCTTCGTCCTCGCGATCCATGTCGATCCGACGCAGGCCCTCTGTCACCGACCAGCGATACAGCGCGCGCCATGCGTGCATCAACGATTGCCGGAACAGGTCGACCACCCGCGCCTCGTCGGGGGTTTCGATCACCAGCAACGGCGTGTCGGCGCGGATCAGCGCGACCAGGTCCTGCAATTCGCTCATGGCGGGCACGATAGCGGCGGCCATGCGATGCCACAATCGGGCATGGATCTTGATCACGCCAACGACTTGCAGGAACTCGCGGCGCGCGCCTGTGCGCGCCTGCGCGCTGCGGGTTGCGAAATCGATGTCGGCGATGAAGCCACGATCGGCAAACTCGCCATCGCCAGCGACTTCGCCATTGCGACGCTGGTGCGCCAGCCTGCCCTGCTGGCGAGATTGCAGGCCGGTGCCGCCGCGCCGCTCGCGCCTCCCGTGCTCGATGCCGGCAATCGCGCCGAGTGGGGCCGCCTGCTGCGCCTGCACCGGCAGGCGGAATCGACCCGGATGGTGTGGCGCGATGTGATCGAACACGCGCCGGTCGAGGAGATCCTGGCCGCCAGCACCGCCCTGGCCGATGGCTGCCTGCAACTGGCGCTGGACGCGCTGGAAGCCGAGATGGTGCAGCGCTTCGGCGTGGTGCGCGCCGCCGATGGCGGCGTACAGCGGCTCGTGGTGTTCGGGCTGGGCAAGCTGGGCGGCGGCGAGCTGAATTTCAGTTCCGATGTCGATCTGGTCTACGCCTACGAACACGAGGGCGAGTCCGATGGCGCGCGTTCGCTCGACGCGCAGGACTGGTTTGCCCGGCTCGGCCAGCAACTGGCGAAGCTGCTGGATGAAGTCACCGCCGATGGCTTCAGCCATCGCGTCGACCTGCGCCTGCGTCCGTTCGGGAACGCCGGCCGCGTGGCCCTGTCGTTCGCCGCCATGGAGCACTACTTCCTCACCGAGGGCCGCGACTGGGAACGCTATGCGTGGCAGAAGGCGCGGCCGGTCGCGGGTGACCTCGTTGCGGGCGAGCGCCTGCTGCAGGCGCTGCGCCCGTTCGTGTACCGGCGTTACCTCGACTACGGCGCGCTGGACGGCCTGCGCACGATGAAGGCGGCGATCGCCGCCGAGGTTGCGCGCAAGGACATGGCCGACGACATCAAGCGCGGCCCGGGCGGCATCCGCGAGATCGAGTTCCTGGTGCAGGCGTTGCAGCTGATCCGCGGCGGGCGCGAGCCCGCGCTGCGCGATCGGCGCCTGCTGCCGGCGATGCGCGCGCTGGTTGAAGCGGGGCACGTGGATGCCGCGACCGGCGCCATGTTGCTGGAGGCCTACCGCTTCCTGCGCACGCTGGAGAACCGCCTGCAGATGCTCGGCGACGCGCAGACCCATGCCTTGCCCGCGGGTGCGCTGTTGCGCGCGCGCATCGCCGACGGCCTGGGCTATGCGCACTGGCAGGCCTTGCTGGAGGCGTTGGCGGTGCAGCGCGAGCGCGTCTCCGCCGAATTCGACGCCCTGCTGGCGGCACGCCGGGCGGCCAGCGGCGACAGCGACCTCGCGGCGTATTGGCGCGGCCTGCCGGATGCAGGCGATGGCGCGGTGCTGGCCGCGGCTGGCTTCGAAGCCGGCGAGGACCTTCATCGCAGCCTGGCCGACTTCGCCCGCGTGCCGGCGGTGCGCACCCTCTCCGATGCCACCCGCGCGCGCCTGGATCGCGTGCTGCCGGCGCTGCTGCAGGCGGCGGTCGCATCGCCGCATCCCGATGCCGTGCTGCGCCACTTGCTGCCCTTGCTGCACATGCTGCTGCGCCGCGCGAGTTACCTCGCCCTGCTCGACGAACAACCGGTGGCCCTGCATCGGTTGGTCGACGCCCTGGCACGCAGCGCCTTGCTCGGCGAACGGCTGGCCGCGCATCCCTTGCTGCTCGACGAATTGCTCGACGTGCGGATCGGCGGCGAACTGCCGGGGCGCGAGGCGATGCGCCAAGCCTGCACGGCCGCACTGGGCGATGGCGATGCGGACACCGAAGCAGCGCTGGACGCACTCAACGAGATCCGCCAGGCCTTGAGCTTCCGCATCGCGCTGGCGCTGCTTGATCGCCGCATCGAAGCGCAGGAGTGCGCGCGTCGCCTCGCCTGGCTGGCGGACGCGGTGGTCGATTGCATATTGAAGCTCGCGCTGGCCGGCATGCACGCAGCGCACGGCGGCATCGACGGCGCACGCTTCGCGGTACTCGGCTACGGCAGCCTGGGCGGCGAGGAACTCGGCTTCGGTTCCGATCTCGACCTGGTCTTCCTGTACGACGCAGTCGAAGGCGCGACATCGGATGGCGCGCGACCGCTGGATGCCGCGCGCTGGTTCGCCCGGCTCGGCCAGAAGATCGTCGCCTTGCTGGAAACCCGCACCGGTGCCGGTCGCCTGTTCGAGATCGACGTGCGCCTCCGCCCCGATGGCGCGAAAGGCCTGCTGGTGTCGAGCCTGGCCAGCTTCTCCGACTACCAGCGCGAGCGTGCATGGACGTGGGAACACCAGGCGCTGGTGCGCGCGCGTGCGGTCGCCGGCGATGTCGCATTGATCGACGCCTTCGAGGGCGTGCGCGGCGACGTGCTCTCCCGCGGTCGCCCGGTCGATGGGTTGCGCGACGACGTGTCTGCCATGCGCCGGCGCATGCGCGCGGAACTGGACCGCAGCGACGCTGCGCTGTTCGACCTCAAGCAGGGCGACGGGGGGCTGGTCGACCTGGAATTCCTGCTGCAGTTCCTGCTGCTGCGCGACAGCCGCACGCACGCGCGCTTGCGCACGCCACGTGCGTCGCCGGCGATCCTCGATGCGCTGCACGATGCCGGATTGCTCGATGCCAACACCCGCGCCGCCCTGCAGGTCGCGCATGCCACGCTGCTGGATGCCGGCCTGCGCTGCACCCTGGATCGGCGTCCGCGCCGAGTGGCCCTCGACGAACGCATCACACTGGCGCGCGAGGCGATCCGCGATGCGGTGCGCGCGCAGGGATTGCAGTTCGAAGCATCAGGCGATCGGTAGCGCCAGCCGTCGCCGCACCTCACTCGCCACGCGCGCCGTCTCGCGCAGCGGATCGACCGCAAACGGTGCCAATGCATCGTCGAGATCGCGCACGCGGCCACGGCTGCGGAGCGCATCGAGGAAGGCGCGAAGGCGTCCGGTGGCGATGTCCGCCGACCACACGAACACCGGTGCCAGCGTCGCCGCGGCTTCGCTGAGCATGTTCACCGAGTCCGGCGTGCACGCGATGCGGTTCGCATGCGCCAGCAGGCCAGCGTAGGGATTCGGGCCGTCGCGTTCGTCGCGCCAGCGGATGCCGGGTATGTCAGCGGACACATTGCTCAAACTCGCGCGCCAGGCATCCGGTGTGCGTCGTGATGCCACGACGCTGAAGCTGCCGCTTTCGTGGTGTGCGTGCGCCGAGAGCCGGGCAAGCAGTGCAGCGAAGCCGGCATCGTCCAGCGCCGCGTGGCGGGTTGGGCCACCGACCAGCAACACGGTCTGCGGCGAGGGCAATGCGGCGAGGTGCGCTGCATCACGTCGCGCCTGCGCCAGCCACAAGTCGTCGACCGGGTGCAGGCTGCCCAGCATCTGGATGACGTTGTCCGCGCGCAGGCCGTCGTGTTCCGGTGCGACCACGAGATCCCAGTGTCGTGCGTCGATGCGGGGATCGAGGATCTGCACGGCGCGGCTGCCGCGCGCGCGCAACAGCCGCGTCGCCAGTGCGGCCTGCCGGCCGCAACCAACGGCGATCGCGGGTGGCCGCGCGATGAGCGCGGCGAACTCGCCGCCGAAGCCATGCGTGGCGCCAGGCAGGACGCGTGGTGCCAGCCAGCGCCAAGGTGCGCGTGGCTGCAGGAGGCATTCGCCGGCATCGGCGTCCAGCGCGCGTGCCAGCGCCATAGCCTGGCGGGTGTTGCCAGCGCGGTCATCGTGAAGCGCGACCGTCGACGTCATGGGCGCGACCGGGATCGTTGCGCTGGTGGAATCGATCCGTTGCGATCTCGGTGCATTCGCTTCACCCATGGAACTCTACACTGTGCGCCTTCGCACCCCGCCACGAGGATCGCATGACCCAGCCCTTGCCCGATGCCGCGCTCGACCAGTTGTTCCGCACCGCGCGCACCTACAACGCGTTCACCGGCGAGGTGTCCGACGACACCCTGCAGCAGCTCTACGGGCTGCTGAAGTTCGGCCCGACCGAGGCCAATACCACCCCGGCGCGGATCGTGTTCGTGAAGTCGGACGAGGCGAAGGCCAAGCTGGGTCCGGCGCTGAGCGAGGGCAACTTCAAGAAGACGATGGCCGCGCCGTGCGTGGCGATCATCGGCTACGACATGCGCTTCTTCGACAAGCTGCCGGTGCTGTTCCCGCACACCGATGCCAAGCCGTGGTTCGAGCATCGCGACGAGGCCAACCTGGCCTGGGTGGCGATGCGCAGCAGCAGCCTGCAGACCGCCTACCTGATCCTGGCCGCGCGTTCGCTGGGCCTGGATTGCGGGCCGATGACCGGCTTCGACAATGCCAAGGTCGACGAGGCATTCTTCGCCGGCACGCCGATCCGCTCCAACATTCTGGTCAACCTGGGTCATGGCGATCCCGCCAGCATCTTCCCGCGTTCGCCGCGCCTGGGCTTCGACGAAGCCTGCCAGATCCTCTGATTCGCACCGCCCCTTTTCCGGAGACTCCCATGTTCAAGAAACTGCTGCTCACCGCTGCCCTCGTCGCCGCCAGCGCCAATGCCTTCGCCGCAGGCGTGACCTACAAGCTCGATCCCACCCATACCAACGTGCTGGCCAGCTGGAACCACTTCGGCTATTCCAACCCGTACGCGAACTTCGGCGACGTCGAAGGCACCCTGGTGTACGACGCCGCCGACGTGAGCAAGTCCAGCGTGGAAGTGACCCTGCCGCTGTCCGGCCTGAACGGCTTCAGCGACAAGTTCAACGCGCACCTGCGCAGCGCGGACATCTTCGACATCGCCACGTTCCCGACCGCGACCTTCAAGAGCACCAAGGTCGAGTCCGCCGGCAACGGCAAGCTGAAGATCACCGGCGACCTCACCATCAAGGGCATCACCAAGTCGGTGGTCCTCGACGCGACCCTCAACAAGGCGTCCGAGCATCCGATGAAGAAGGTCCCGGCGATCGGCTTCGACGCCACCGCCACGATCAAGCGCAGCGACTTCGGCGTGGGCCTGTTCGCGCCGATGGTGGGCGACGAGGTGACCCTGCGCATCACCACCGAAGCCACTGCGCCGAAGGCCGACGCCGCCAAGTGATGCCACGATGATCATCGAACGCCCCTCCAGCGCGCGCGGCGAGGTCGACCTGGGCTGGCTGCGGAGCCGGCACACGTTCTCCTTCGGTCATTACCACGACCCGGCCTGGATGGGCTTCGGTCCGTTGCGCGTGATCAACGACGACACGGTCGCCCCGGGTGGCGGTTTCTCGCCGCACCGGCACGCCAACATGGAGATCATCAGCGTAGTGCTGCAGGGTGCGTTGGCGCACCGCGACAGCACCGGCACGGTGGGCGTGATCGAAGCCGGCGACGTGCAGTGGATGAGCGCCGGGCACGGCATCGAACACAGCGAATACAACGGTTCCGGTGCCGCGCCGGTGCATTTCCTGCAGATCTGGATCCAGCCGGATCGCCTCAACGCGCAACCCGCCTACGCACAGCAGCGCTTCGAGCCCGCGGACCGTCGCGGGCGCTGGGCGACGCTGGCGTCTCCGGACGGCGTGGACGGTTCGATCGCGATCCGCCAGCAGGCCACGCTGCGCGCCGCCGGCCTGCAGCCGGGCGATGAGGTGTCTGCATCGCGCGATCCCACGCGCTTGTACTGGCTGCACGTGGCGACCGGTGAAGTCGCGGTTGGCGAGCGCGTGTTGAAGGCTGGCGACGCACTCGGCTTCGTGCAGGAAGCCGATGCGCTGGTCATTCGCGGCATTGCAGCCGCCAGCGACGTCCTGCTGTTCGACCTGCCGGCCTGAGCGATCAGGGTCGTCATCGCGGCGAACGCCGGATGACGGCAAGCAGCGGATGACGGCGAAAGGAAGTCCTGCAGTAAACTGGCGCGGTTCCCGCCAATGCGCCACATCGCCATGACCACTCCCGCCTCGTCGCCCGCCAATGCCCAGCAACGCTACGAGGTGCGCCGCGCCGACTTGCCGCTGAGCTGCCCGCAGCCGTCCATGGCGCTGTGGAACTCGCATCCGCGCGTGTACCTGCCGATCGAGGAAGAAGGCGGCAACAGCCAGTGCCCGTACTGCGGCGCGACCTACGTGCTGGTGGACTGACGCAGCCGCGACGCGATGCGCCGCCTGACCGTGGTGCAATTGCTGCCGGCGCTGGACGCTGGCGGCGTCGAACGTTCCACCCTCGAGATCGCCGAAGCGCTGGTCGATGCCGGTCATCGCGCCATCGTCGTGTCCGCCGGCGGGCGCCTGCTGGCGCAGTTGCAGGCAATCGGCGCCGAGCACCTCACCCTCGACATCGGCCGCAAGTCGCCGCTGGTGCTGCGCCACGTACGCGCGTTGCGCGCGCTCTTGCGCGAGGCCGGCGCCGACATCGTGCATGCGCGGTCGCGATTGCCGGCGTGGTTGGGTTGGTGGGCGCTGCGCGGTACGCACGGCAAGCGTCCACGTTTCATCACCACCGCGCATGGCTTGAATTCTCCCTCGCGCTACAGCGCGATCATGGCCCGCGGCGAGCGCGTGGTCTGCGTCTCGCGGACGGTGCGCGATCATCTGCTGGCGCACTATCCGGCCACCGATCCGTCCCGCCTGGTGGTGATTCCGCGCGGAATCGACCCCGCTGCCTTCCCCCGCATGCCGCATCCGGACCGCGCGGCGCGCGCGCGCATCGCAGGCAGGCATCCGCAACTCGAGGGCGAGGGTCCGCTGCTCTTGCTGCCCGGTCGCGGCACCCGCCTGAAGGGCCATACAGACGCGATCGCGTTGCTCGCTGCGCTGCGCGGGGCGGGCACGGACGCGCGGCTGTGGATGCCTGGCATGGTGCAGGCGGGACGGGAGGCGTACGTCCGCGAGCTCGTGGAAATGACCCGCAGAGCCAGCATCGAGGATGCCGTGGCGATGACCGAGCCGACAGCGGACATGCCCACGGCCTACGCGGCGAGCGACCTGGTCCTGCAACTCTCGCGCAAGCCGGAGGCCTTCGGCCGCACCGTGATCGAAGCGCTGTCCATCGGCCGGCCGGTGCTGGGCTGGGATCACGGGGGTGTCGGCGAGCTGCTGCGCGAGCTGCAACCGGAGGGTGCGGTGCTGCCGTTCGATGCCACGGCGTTGCGGGAGTGCGCGCAGGCCCTGCTCGCGAATCCGCCGACGCCACCGGCTACGATGCCGTACACGTTGCGGGCGATGCAGGAGGCGACCTTGGCGCAGTACCACGCACTGGTGCAGGCATGAACGACGCAACCCAGGCGGTGCACGGCTGGCGCTGGGCGCCGGCGTGGGTGCTGGCCTTCGTTGCCTTGTGGCCGGCGCCCGGGTACGCGGAAGGCGTGCTCGCGCTGGGCGCGTTGGCCGGATTGCTCAGGCTGGTCGCGAGCCGATTCCGTGGCGGCAATGCGCTGCTCAGCGGGCCGGCCTGGGCGCTGACCAGCGTGCTGTTCTTCGCCTATTGGTTACCGGAAGCGGTCTCCGCCATCGACGCGATGGATCGCGGACGCGCATTGCGCGAGGCGCTGGTCGACCTGCGCTACCTGCCGTTCCTGTGGATCGTGGCCGCCGCGGTGGCGGACGATGCCGGCCGCCGGCGCACCTTCGGCGGACTGGCGATCATCGTCGGCGCGTGGACGCTGGATGCGCTCATCGAGGCCGCGACTGGCGCCAGCCCGTTGTTCAGCGGCATCGACATGGTCAAGCACGCGATCAGCGGGCACGGCATGTGCACCGCCGAGCAGGTTGCGGCGGCGGATCGCCTGGCGGGCGTCCTGGGACCCTGCAATCTCAAGCTCGGCATCGTCCTGGCCAGCCTGTCGCCGTTCGCGCTGGACGCGATGCGCCGGCGCTTCGGCAGGATCGGCTGGCTGGTGGCAGCCGTGGGCATCGGCATCGTGGTATTGCTGGCGGGCTCGCGGGCATCGTGGCTGACCTATGGCCTGGTGCTGCTGTGGACCGGCTGGCGCACGCTGGGCCGCAGGAAGCTGTTGATGGTCTTTGCGCTGGGCGCACTGGCGCTGGTCGCGGCCACGCTGGTGGTGCCGCAGGTGCGCGAGCGCATCGAGCGCACCACCCATGTGCTCACCGCCGATTCCAAGGGCGTGGACACCGCGTTGTCCGGGCGCTCGCGGATCTGGTCGGCGGCGGTGTGCATGGCGCGGGAGCATCCGGTCAACGGCGTCGGCGCCCGCGGTTTCCGCCAGGCGTTCGCGGCCTGCGATCCGCAACCGGGGGTGATCGCGGCATGGGGCGAAGGTGCCGCCCTGCATGCGCACCAATTGGTCCTGGAAATCCTCAGCGAAACCGGCGGCATCGGCCTGTTGTTGTGGCTGGCGGGCGCGGCGCTCGCGTGGCGCGCGTGGCGCTACGCCGATCCCGTGGCCCGCGACCGTGCGCGTCCGGCGATGCTGGCGCTGGCGGTCACGGTGTTCCCGCTCAACACGCACCTGGCCTCGTACTCGACCTTCTGGGGCGGCGTGCTGCTGATGCTGTCCGCGCTGTACGCAGGCAGCCTGCTGGGCCGCGAGCAGGATTGAGATGGGCGTTCGCCTGTCCGCAGTGGTGACCACGCTGGACAATGCAGCCACGCTGGAGGCGTGCCTGGCCAGCCTGCGTTTCTGCGACGAACTCGTGTTGCTGGATTCGGGTTCGACCGATGCCACGCTCGACATCGCGCGCAGGCATGGTGCGCGCATCGCATCGCAACCGTTCGCCGGCTATGGCCCGCAGAAACAGGCGGCGATCGACCTGGCCGAAGGCGAGTGGATCCTGCTGCTGGATGCCGACGAATCGCTGACCGATGACGGCCGCGCGACGCTCCTGCGCGAGCTCGACGCACCGCGCGCGGACGGCTACCGCCTGCCGCGCCGCGAATGGCTGTTCTGGCGATGGCCGCATCCGGCGACGCGACCCAACTGGCAGTTGCGGCTGTTCCGCAAGGCACGCGGGCGGATGAACGCGGTACCCGTGCATGCGGCCCCGGTGGTGGAGGGCCGCGTCATCGACCTGGACGCACCCTTCCGCCACTACGGTGAGCCGCGACTCGCCGATCGCGTGGAGAAGGTCAATCGTTATTCGAGCGGCCTGGTCGAACACAAACGCGAACGGCGCGTGCGTTTCATCGGCCTGCGCCTGCTGGTGTATCCGCCACTGGTGTTCCTCAAGCTGTACCTGGGCAAGCGCTACGTCCTCAATGGCTGGGCCGGGTATTTCGCCGCGCGCACGCAGGCGTTCTACGCCTTCCTCAAGTACGCGAAGCTCCTCGAAGCGACGCGCAGTCCCGGCCCTGGCCCGCGCGCATGAGGCGCTGCTGGCATGGCCGCGCATTCGCGGCGCTGGGTCGCTGGGTCGCCGGGCGATCGCCCGCACGGGCGCAGGCGTTGGCACGCACGCTGGCGCGATTGCCATGGATCAATGCGAAGCGTCGGCGCATCGCCGCGACCAACATCGCCCTGTGCTTCCCGCACCTCGACGATGCCGCGCGAAAGACATTGCTGGCGGATACGCTGGTCTCGAATACCACCGGCGTGCTGGAAACCCTGCGTGGCTGGTTCGCCACGCCCGCGCAACTGGCGGGGCAGGCGCAGATCGTCGGCATCGAACACCTGCATGCGGCGCTGGCCGAGGGACGCGGCGTGGTGGTGGTCGGCGCGCACTACGACGGCATCGAACTGGCGATGCGCCATGTCGCCGATGCGAGCGGCCAGCCGATGCCGATCCTGGTCCGCCGCAACAACGATCCCTGCATCGAGGCCGCCATCGCGGAAGCCCGTTGTTCCTATGCCGGCGCGACCTACGACAAGAAGGACATCGCCGGCTTCGCCGCTGCCGTGCGCGCGGGGCAGGGCGTGTTCTACGTGCCCGACCAGAACGCGGCACGGCGCACCGTGTTCGTGCCCTTCCTCGGCGTGCAGGCGGCCACGCTGGGCGCGATCGGCGGCGTGCTGCAGCGTGCAGGCGGGCGCGTGCTGCTGATGTGGGCGCGGCGCGATGCCGATGGTCGCCAGCACATCGACCTGCAACCGGCGTGGGCGGGCTGGCCCGCGGCGGACGACGCCGATACCGCGGCGCGCTACATGGCGTGGATCGGCGAGCGCCTGCAGGCGGCACCCGAGCAGTACCTGTGGGTGCATCGGCGCTTCAAGACGCGGCCGCCGGGCGAGCCGCCGGTCTATCGATAGAGCGCGTTGTCGGGCTGGTCGGGCTGGCGCTTGAACCGTCGGTGGATCCAGAGATATTGGGCGGGCGCGGCGCGGATCATCGTCTCGATCGCGGCCATCACCCGCGCGGTGTCGGCGGTCGCATCGGACGACGGGAAATCCTCGAACGCGGGCGTCAATCGCAGCGTGTAACCGCCATCGTCGTGGCGCACGTGCGCGAAGCCGAGCACGGCCGCGCCGGACAGGCGCGCAAGCTGGTGGGTCGAGGTCAGGCTGTACGCGGGACGGCCGAAGAACGGCACGAACACACTGTCGCCGCGGCGGGTGTCCTGGTCGGGCGCGAACCACAACAGGCCGCCCTGCTTGAGGTGGCGCAGCGCCGGGCGCAATTCCTCGCGGGTGAACATCGCGGTGGCGTAGCGCAGGCGCCCGCGCAGGACCGCCCATTCCATCGCCGCGCCGTCGTGCGGCCGGTACATGCCGGCCAGCGGCGCGTGGTCGCACATCAGGCGCGCCGCCAGTTCCAGGGTCACGAAGTGGCCGGAGATGATGATCACCCCGCGACCGCCGGCGCGCGCGGCTTCGAGATGCTCCAGGCCCTCGACGGCCACCTTGCCGCGCATCGGCTCGACCGAGCCCCACCAGGCCCGCGCGAACTCGAACAGGCCGATGCCGAGTTCCTCGAAACTCCGGCGCAGCAACGCCGCCTGCGCATCGGCATCCAGTTCCGGGAAACACAGCGCGAGGTTGCGCGCGGCCACCCGCCGGCGACTGCCGAACACGCGCATCAGCAGGCGGCCGAAGCCGCGGCCCAGCACGCGTTGCAACGACCACGGCACGCGCGCCAGCAAGGCGGCGATGCCGATGCCGAGCCACGCCGGCCAGTGGCGTGGGCCGAGTGGCGGCGGCATGCGGACGGCGTCGTTCATCCGGGGGATTCTACTGGCGCTCGTGGCTTCGCTATCCTGTCGCGATGCGGGCCGACTTCACCGAACGCGTCTTGCGCGGCCTCTATTCGGCCGCGCTGTACGTGCTCGTCCCGATCACCCTCTACCACCTGATCTGGCGCGGGTTCCGCCAGCGCGCGTACTTCCATCGCTGGAGCGAGCGCTACGCCAATTATCCGGAGCGCGGTCCGTCCGCACCGTTGTGGCTGCACGCGGTATCGGTGGGCGAGGTCAATGCCGCGGCGCCGCTGGTGGACCGCTTGCGCCAGTTGCGGCCCGACCTGCGGCTGGTGATCACCACGATCACGCCGACCGGCTCGGAACGCGTGCGCGCGTTGTGGGGCGATGCCGTGACCCACGTCTACCTGCCGTACGACCTGCCGGGTGCGGTGGGTCGGTTCCTCGACCATTTCCGCCCAGCGCTGGCGCTGATCGTGGAAACCGAGCTGTGGCCGAACCTGCTGTTCGGTTGCCGCGACCGCGGCATTCCCACCCACATCCTCAACGCCCGGCTGTCGGCGCGTTCCCTGCGTGGCTATCGCGTGCTCGCGCCCTTGATCCGCCGTGCGCTGCGCACCGTGCGCCTGGTGGCGGCGCAATCGCGCGACGATGCCCGCCGTTTCCTGATGCTTGGCGCGCAGCCGGAACGGGTGCAGGTCAGCGGCAACCTCAAGTTCGACATGGCCCCGGTCGATGCCGCGGCCTTCGCCGCCGACTTCGCCATGCATCGCGGCACCGCGGGCCCGGTCTGGATCGCGGCCAGTACCCATGAGGACGAGGAAGCCGCGGTACTGGACGCGCATCGCCTGCTGCGCCGCTCGCAACCGGATGCATTGCTGTTGTGGGCGCCGCGGCATCCCGAGCGCTTCCGCGCGGTCGCAGAGCGTGCGCAGGCCGCGGGCTTCGGGGTCGGCACGCGCAGCACCGACACATGGCCCGGTCCGGACGCCGAGGTCTTCGTGGTCGACACGCTGGGTGAGCTGGTGCGCTTCTATGCCTGCGCCGCCGTCGCCTTCGTCGGCGGCAGCCTGCAACCGGTTGGCGGGCACAACCTGCTGGAGCCGGCGGCGACCGGCACGGCGATCCTCAGCGGGCCGCACCTGCACAACTTCGCCGACATCGCCCGTCGCCTGCGCGAGGCCGAGGCGATGCGGGTGGTGGATGATGCGGGCGCACTGGCCCACGCGTTGCAGGCACTGTTCGCGGACGAGCCGGCACGGTTGCGGCTGGCGGCCAACGCATCGCGATTGCTGGAAGACGGGCGCGGTGCGCTTGCGCGTACCGTCACCCTGATCGAACCGGCGCTGGGCGCGGCCGGTTCGGGTTGACGCGATCAGCTCACGGGTTGCCGAGGCCGCGCGTGATCGACTCGTCGGTGGTCAGCAGGCGGTTGACGTCTTCCACGTCGGAGATTTCCAGGGTGCCGGCCGCCTGTTCCAGCAGCAGGCGGCTCTGCAGGAAGTTGTACTTGGACTGGGCATAGGCCTGCTGCGCCGAGAACAGGGTGCGCTGGTTGTTCAGCACGTCGAGCACGGTGCGGGTACCGACTTCCAGGCCGACCTGCGAGGCGTCGTACGCGCTCTGCGCGGAGACCAGCGCCAGGCGGCGCGCTTCCACTTCGCTGATGCCGGCGACGAGCGCCTGGTAGGCGTTGCGGGTGTTGCGCTCGAGCGCACGCTTCTGCTGCTCCAGCTGGTCGCGGGCGATGTCGCGCTGGGCCAGCGAGCTGCGCACGTTGGACTGGGTGGCGAAGCCCGAGAAGATCGGGATGCTCAGGGTCAGGCCGACACTGGTATTGGCGTCGTTATTGCCGAAGAAGCTCGGGTTGTCGTACAGGCCGGGGATCGCCTTGCCGTACGACGCACGCAGGCCAAGCGTCGGATAGTGGCCCGAACGCGCGGTGGCGACGTTGTGTTCCGCGGCTTCCAAATCGGCGGCCTGCGCCTTCAGCGAAGGATTCTCGGACAGGGCGGTGGCGACCCAGCCATCGACATCGCGTGCTTCCGGCAGCGCGGGCTTGAAGTCGTTCGGCAGTCCCTTGAGGTTGGCCACCGGCGTGCCGGTGATCTCGACCAGCGCCTGGTAGGCGTCCTGCACCGCATTGCGGGCCAGGATGGTGTTGGCGCGGGCGCCGTCGTACTGCGCGCGCGCTTCGTGCACGTCGGTGATCGGCGCCAGGCCCACTTCCAGCCGCTTGCTGGCGAAGTCGAACTGCTTCTTCAGCGCGGATTCGGCGGCCTCGGCGGCCGACAGCGTTTCCAGCTGCACCAGCACGTTGAAATAGGCGGCGGACGTGCGGGTGATCAGGCTGTGGCCCGCGGCATCCAGGTCGAAACCGCCGGCACGATCCAGTGCCTTCGCGGCGCGCAGCGCGGTGTAGTTGCCGTAGTCGAAGATCGATTGCTGCGCGCTCAGGCCCCACGATGCGCTGCGCGAGGTGCCATCGCTCTGGCCGTCGCCATCGGTGTCGCCGCGATTGGCCAGGTCGTAGCCGACCGAGCCGTTCACCTGCGGCAGCAGCACCGCCCGCGCCTGCACCGGCCGCTCGGCGGCGATGGCGCGGTTGGATTCGGCGGCCGCGTATTGCGGGTCGCTGTTGCGTGCATTGGTGTAGCTCTGCAGCAGGTCGTCCGCCTGCGCCGCGACGGGCAGCAGGGCAAGGACAAGGGCGAGGGCAAGCGGGCGACGCGACATAGGGGCAGATCCTTGCGGGATGTCCTGGGGGAGGGGCTTCAGAGTGCGAAGGCGGGTGCCGGCGCGGCACCGGCCAGGTACGGCAGGTCGGTCTCGAACAACGACTCGGTGCGCAGTCCGTTGACGTCGCGATGCACCAGCACCGCTTCCATCGCCGGCGAGCGACCGCGCACCACGAACAGCCGTCCGCCCGGCTTCAACCAGTCGGTGAAGCGTGCCGGGATGCGGTCCACCGCCCCGGTGACGCAGATCGCATCGAAACTGCGGTCGGTGGTCCAGGCCAAGGCGTCGGCGGTGATCACCTCGGCATTGGCGATGCCCTGCGCGGACAAGCGCGCGCGGGCGGCGTCGGCCAGGTCGGGGTGCCGTTCCAGGCTGACGACTTCGCGGGAGAGATGCGCCAGGCAGGCAGTGAGGTAACCGCTGCCAGTGCCGATCTCGAGGACCGACTCCTGCGATTGCGGCAGCAACGATTGCAGGGTGCGGCCTTCCACCACCGGCTTCATCATGGTCTCGCCGTGCGCCAGTGGCAGCGCGGTGTCGGCATAGGCCAGGCTGCGCACGGCCTGCGGCACGAAGGCCTCGCGCGGCAGCGTGGCGATGGTGTCGAGGACCCGGGCGTCCAGCACGTCCCACGGGCGAACCTGTTGTTCCACCATGGTTTCGCGGGCGCGGGCGAAGTCGATGTTCATGCGGGGAAAGTCCGTGGCGTCGAGCCGGCCATTGTAACGGCGGCGCATTTCATGGTTGGCAGTGTGGCTGTGCTAGGACACCGGCACGCAGTGCCGGAAGTCACCGGCACCAACGGCGCAGCCGCTGTCGGTTCAACGACGGGCATACGCGCGCAGGAACAGCTCCACCACCGCGGCGACGTGCTCCTCCGGCGTCTCCTGGCGGCGGCCGCAGCAATAGCCGAACACCGCCTTCGCATGCGCCTCGCCCTTGAGCAGGGTGAAGAACTGCGCTGCGGCGCGCTCGGTGTCGTCGATCTCCAGGTCGCCAGCGGCGATGCGCCGCTCCAGCAATTCGGTGAAGGCCTGCTGCACGCGCTGCGGGCCGGCTTCCCAGAACGCTGCCGGCATGGCGCTGGTGGCGACCTGCGGGGAGCAAAGGATGCGGTGCCCGGCGATCGCCTCGGGGGTCATGATCATCGCGAAGAAGGCATTGCCGATCGAGGTCAGGCGTTCGCGCAGCGGCATCGCGGGATCGGCCTCGAACAGGCTGGTGGGCATGCCGGCCTCGCAGTGCGCGCGCACGGCCTCCGCGAACAGGCTCTCCTTGTCGCCGAAGTGGCTGTAGACGGTGAGTTTGGAGACGCCGGCCTCGCTGGCGATCTGGTCCATGCTGACGCCATCGAAGCCATGCGCGACGAACATGCGCTTGGCGGCATCGAGGATGGCGGCACGCTTGCCGGGGTCTTTCGGCCGGCCGGGACCGGCGGGCTTGGGGGTGGCGTCTGCGGCGGTTTTCGCGGTACGTGATGACATGCTTGGAATACTAGACTATTCGGTTCGATATTTATACTCTACCGACCAGTCCAATAAAGGCACGAGCCGCGGAGTGGGTCATGGGGAAGGGCGCAGGCAACATGCGTGCGGTGCTGGGAATGGCATTGCTGGCGGCGCTCGCCGCCTGCGGCGGGCAAGCGCCCGTGGCGGAAACGCCGCGCCCGGTGCTGGTGGTGCATCCCGCCGCGGGTGCCGACACCGCGCCGGCGGCGTATGCCGGCGACATCCGCGCACGCAATGAAAGCCCGCTCTCGTTCCGGGTCGGTGGCAACCTGGTGAGACGCCTCGCCGAGGTCGGCGACCGCGTCCGCCAGGGGCAGTTGCTGGCCGAGCTCGATCCGGGCGACGCCGCCCTGCAGGCCAGCGCCGCGCAGGCGGAAATGATCCGCATCGGCGGCGACCTGGAGCGCTACCGCAAGCTGGTGGCGCAGAAACTGGTCAGCCAGTCGACCTTCGATGCCCAACAGGCCGCGTATCGCGCCGCGCGCGCGCAGTACGAACTGACCCGCAACCAGTCGGCCTACACGCGCCTGCATGCACCGCGCGATGGCGTGATCGCCACGCGCTCTGCCGAAGCCGGGCAGACCGTCGCCGCGGGGCAGGCGATCTACACGCTGGCAGGCGACAACGGGCGTGAGGTCGCGATCGCGCTGCCGGAATCGCGCATCCGCGACGTCAGCGTGGGCCAGCAGGTGATGGTGGAGTTGTGGAGCGCCCCCGGCCAGCTGTTGCAAGGCCGCGTGCGCGAGATCTCGCCGGCTGCCGATCCGCAGGCCCGCACCTACGCTGCGCGGGTGGCGTTGGAAGGTGAAGCCGCGAATGCGGTCGAGTTGGGCCAGAGCGCCCGCGTTTACATGCAGCAGTCCGGCGAGCGCGCCGCGCTGCGGGTGCCGCTGTCGGCGGTGCAACGCGACGCGGAGGGCAAGCCGGCATCGCTGTGGGTGGTCGACCCGGCCTCGCGACGCGTGCGCCTCGCCCCGGTCCGGCTCGGTGCCTATGCCGAAGGCACGGTGCCGTTGCTGGGCGGCGTGGATGCGAATGCGTGGATCGTGGCCGCAGGCGGCCATCTGCTGCGCGACGGGCAACTGGTGGCGCCGGTGGATCGCGACAACCGCCCGGTGCTTGCACCCTCCCGCAACGCGACTGCCGGGAAATAAGCCGCCATGCGCTTCAACCTCTCCGAATGGGCGCTGCGCAACCGCCCCATCGTGCTCTTCGCGATCCTGATGCTGGGCCTGCTCGGCGCGTGGTCATACAAGCACCTGGGCCAGTCCGAGGATCCGCCGTTCACCTTCAAGGCGATGGTGGTGCGCACGATCTGGCCGGGCGCGACCGCCGAGGAAGTCTCGCGGCAGATCACCGACCGCATCGAAAAGAAACTGATGGAGACCGGCCAGTACGAGTTCATCCGCGCGTACTCGCGGCCGGGCGAGTCGCAGATCATCTTCATCGCCAAGGATTCGCTGGGCAGCAAGGACATCCCGCCGCTCTGGTACCAGGTGCGCAAGAAGGTCGGCGACATCAAGGCGACCCTGCCGCGCGATGCGGTCGGCCCGTTCTTCAACGACGAATTCGGCGACACCTTCGGCAACATCTATGCGTTGACCGGCGATGGCTTCGACTACGCGGTGCTGAAGGACTACGCCGAACGGCTGGAACTGGAACTGCAACGGGTGCCCGATGTCGGCAAGGTCGACCTGCTCGGCCTGCAGGACGAGAAGATCTTCATCGAGTTGTCGAACACCAAGCTCGCGTCGCTCGGTATCCCGCTGACCGACGTGCAGGAGGCGCTGGACCAGCAGAACGCGGTGGTGCCGGCGAGTTATTTCGAGACCGCCGGCGAACGCGTGCAACTGCGCGTCAGCGGACGCTTCGATTCGGTGCAGTCGATCCGCGAATTCCCGATCCGCAGCGGCGACCGCACCTTCCGCCTGGGCGAGATCGCCACGGTCACCCGCGGCTTCTCCGACCCGCCCGCGCCGCGCATGCGCTTCATGGGCGAGGACGCGATCGGCCTGGCCGTTTCGATGCGCGACGGCGGCGACATCCTGAAACTCGGCAAGTCGCTTGAAACCACCTTCGCGCGCCTGCAGAAAACCCTGCCGACCGGCATGGAGCTGCGCAAGGTTTCCGACCAGCCGTTGGCGGTGACGCGCTCGGTCGACGAATTCATCAAGGTGCTGACAGAAGCCGTGGCGATCGTGCTGCTGGTCAGCTTCCTGTCGCTGGGCCTGCGCACCGGCACGGTGGTCGCGCTGTCGATCCCGCTGGTGCTGGCGATGACCTTCGCCGCGATGCATTACTTCGGCATCGGCCTGCACAAGATCTCGCTCGGCGCGCTGGTGCTGGCGCTGGGCCTGCTGGTGGACGACGCGATCATCGCGGTCGAGATGATGGTGGTGAAGATCGAGCAGGGCTACGACCGCATCAAGGCCGCTGCGTTTGCGTGGGAAAGCACTGCGTTCCCGATGCTCACCGGCACCCTGGTGACCGCGGCAGGCTTCCTGCCGATCGCCACCGCGGCGTCGAGCACCGGCGAATACACGCGCTCCATCTTCCAGGTGGTGACGAGCCTCCAGGACCAGACCGTGGCCTTTGTGCC
>ERZ795059.1446-NODE-1446-length-26494-cov-7.796626_pt1 | contig 26494 bp, 44 predicted proteins | sample MGYA00375143_ERZ795059 | MGnify/ENA primary metagenome ERZ795059 (study PRJEB30188, sample SAMN05720168) | activated sludge metagenome | isolation source: Anaerobic digester | place: USA | collected 2015-01-07 ... | reverse complement strand
AAGCGGCAAACGGAAGCCAGCGCACAAACCTCCCACCATACAACAAGTAATAAAAACCATGCTAAGTTCATTTTGAAACATAACTGAATAGTTCCTTATAAAGGGGAGAATTGTGCGTAAGTTTTTTGCCAGATAATAAATGTTCTCTTAAACCCATTTTACTCTATATATTCGCAAAAATTATTGCTTTCTTGATTTTTTTCGAAAACCTTTATATTCGCTTTTTTAAGAAAATTTACGCCGTCTAAGTTTCTATACCTTGTACTAAAGTATACAGCCTTTATGCCAGATTGAATTATTAATTTAGCACATTCAACACAAGGAGACATTGTGACATAGAGGTCTGCATTATCTGATGACAATGTATGCTTTGCCATTTTACAAATAGCATTCGCTTCTGCGTGTATAACTTCTGAATTAGTAGTATCATTTGTTTCACACTCATTATCAAACCCATAAGGCATTCCATTATACCCATCTGATATAATGGAATGGTCCTTAACTATAATGGCCCCTACTCTTGAACGTTTAGCATAAGATCTATTAGATATTTCTATAGCTATATTCATATAGGATATGTGTATGTCGCAGTTTGGCATAGTTAGGATATTGAGTTAAATGTTTCTTCAACTTCTCTTGTTATGCTTATATAATCTGAAGAGTACTTAGTTTCATGAGTGCGACGTTTTTTTCCAAACGAAATCTTAAACTCTTTATGAATTTCACCAGGGTTACTCTTCATGATATACAACCTATTTGATAGGTAAACAGCCTCCCTAATATCGTGCGTTACCAAGATGAATGTAACATCAATTTTATCAGAGTAGAATAGTTCTAGAAGAACATTTTGCAGTTCATTCCGGTTCTTAATATCAAGCGCTGAGAACGGTTCATCCAAAAGAAGAATCTGTGGATTAGCAATAAGACTTCTTGCTATGGCAACTCTTTGGAGTTGTCCTCCTGATAGTAATGGGTATTTTGCCCACTTATTTTCTTGCCCAGATAGACCTACGAGTTTTATGATCTCTTCTGCTTTATCAAATGCCTCTGTTTTATTAACACCCTTTAACAGTAAAGGTAACGCCACGTTCTCTATGACAGATTTCCAGTGAAATGAACTGTACTGTTGGAACACCATAGGTATGTGGTCCTTCTCAGTCATCTTCTTACCATAAAGGTAAACATCCCCTTTTGTTGGTTGTTGTAACCCTGCAATGTACCTTAGTATAGTAGATTTTCCACATCCACTTTTACTAAGTAGCGATATGAACTGTCCCTCATTTGGAATATCCTCAATGTCAAAGTTGAAGTCTTCGAAAATAGTTGTACTTTTATCGCCAGACTTATACACTTGGTTTATATTGCGAAGGCTTATGACATTGCTCACATTTGGTGTAACATCAGCAGTCATTATGACTGAGTCCATTAGTCCAGCGCCTTGTCTAGTGGATGGACCATTTGTAGTATTATTGAATAGTCCCATTACTTGTCCTTTATAATGTTAGATAACATGCTTTTCTTAACTTGTCCATCATGCTTATATGGAAATATAGCCTTATCCATTCGTTTAAACAAGAGGTCCTGGATGTACCCAAAGGCTATGATAACTAAGACCAAAGCATAGACATACTCAGCCTTACTCTGTTTATTGGCCAAGAATATGAGTGCACCTAATCCGCCCTCTTTATTTAGTAACTCCACAATGACTATGTATGTCCACGATATTGCTACTAAAACACGGATATCATCAGAAATTTTAGACATTGCGTATGGGAAGTAAAGATGCCTAATTTTTTGCCAAGGAGTAGCACCTAATGTAGTGATGGTCTGCTTATGTGTTTGTTCTATTTCATCAATCCGTTGTACTATAACCGGAATCAGGTACAGCATAATTCCAAATGATAAAAAATGAACCTTCATCGCAACATCCATACCGAATAGGGCAACGAATATTCCACTAATAGCTGGAATAGGAAGAAACCTAAATGCGTCAAAGTACTTACTTATTAAACTTCTAACACCAGGTATAAGCCCCATAGCAAATCCTATTGGAATTGATATGAGTATAGCCTCAATGTACCCAAGTAGGTTAAGTTTTATAGAGAACCAGGCGTTTCCTACTAGGTCATATTCCCTGTACAACTCAACGAACGAGTAGAGTACGCTTAATGGAGAAGGAAGGATAGAACTGGTTACTGCTCCTGTAGATGATACTACTTGCCACACTAACATAAGTAGGACAAGCCCTATGACAGAAATGATTAAACTCTGTCTCTTTGAAATTTCACCTTCGATTTTAAGAATACTTATCATATCATTTTCGGTGTTTAAGCACTGCGTACACCACAGCACCTCCAGCAATAAGGATCACAAGACCTACAATTCCAATTACAACTTTAAAAGTAAATACAACAACTGGGAATAGTACGTATCCAAGTATCCCTAGAACTATAATGAACAATAAAAATTTAAAGCTTTGCATAGTTGAAAGGTTTAAAAAAGGGGCAAGGAATGCCCCTTTAGTATTTGTAATTTTTTAGTCTTCAATAAGTTGGAAATCCGTACGTCTGTAGAATTCATTACTTCCAGATACTCCATCTGCGATGGCCTTATTCATTCCATTGCCAACTACTATGAATCTGTTAGGGTCAAAACCGTACTCTTTGATAAGGTAATTAGCAACAGCCTGTGCACGTTTTTGTGAAAGTGATTTATTATAAGAAGCATTCCCAACAGCATCAGTGTTACCCTCAATCCTAATTCTAGCTTTAGTAAATGTTTTGGCTATATTAACAAATTCTCGGTCAATAGTGGCCATTGCATCATCACTTAGAGTAGAAGAATTATTGTCAAAGTTAATAGTAATAGTCTTATTTGACATAGCCTCCTTCTGTTTAATCTCCTGCGTAGCAGCTGTAAACTTAACAGAACCCTCTGACTCTTGGTTTGTTGTAATATTCATTGCTTCAACTATAGAAGTATTCGATATATTTCTCCATGCAACAGGATTTTTTGCTAACCCAATTTGACCATACACAATTGACATTTTACTGTAAAGCTGCTCTCCCGTTATTCCTTGGTATAGGGAATTCAAACCAAAAAAGTCTCTGTTATCTCCAAGTGTTGTAAGTCTAGCATTCTTAATACCATTATAAGCGAACTGGAAATCAGTATTGAAAGCTTTTGCAAAGGCGTCTGCTGCATCAACCAGTGGGTTCGTTCTATATGTAGCTATAAGGTTATCAATTTGTTTGCTCTTTTCAATATCAGAGATATTGGACTCTATGATAGCAAGAGAACTTAAAAGAACGTCCTTGTTACATCCTTGCAGGGATAATACATTGTAAACAGTTAAGAACTTAGTCTTATCGTCCATTACAATCGAACCCATATTCTCTATGGCCTGTTTAAACTCAAAGTAGTCTTGGCCTGGAATGTTGTTCTGTGCGATTACCTCTTCAAGCATCTGTATGAACTTATTATCCGCCACACCCTGTATAGTGCCTTGTGACGCTATTTTTGGTGTTGAAGTTGGGGCAGCAGCCTGTTGCGCAGGGGCTTGCTCCTTTTGTTCTGTTGCAGGTTCATCTTTAAAGATAAGCCCTGCTAATAGTCCTTTTTTGTTCATTGCTTATTTAGTTTGGGTTATTATTCTTTGCCAAAATGGCAAGTTCTTTCATGTCCTCTTTGATAGAACCCAACACAATTTTTATGTCATGAAGAATTTTTAATGGCTTATCTTCATACAACTTTTGTGATTGGGCTAAAAGCTCTAAGTAGGCGTTGGAAAAATCTGTCACCTCTTGTTCAGATAAACTGCGTTGTTTTTGTTCATCTGATTGTTCGCTTTTATGACTATCGAACCAATTTGCGTTTCCTGATACGTTTTTCATTATGCAAGCTTTTTATTTTTAAGTAGGTTTCTTAACAGTACGTTTTTTTCACCCATTAATCCCATCCATTCCTTATAGTACTCATTGTCCAATAAGTCTTGGTGCTTTTTGTACTTTAATGCAGTGTCAAAAGATTCAGGGTATGATTGTGTCAACCAGTCGTAGAAATCTGGGTAAGTTTCATAGTCCCAAACAACTTCACTGGTCAAAAAGCATATGGCAGTTAGGGCATCATTTATATCAGGCTCTTGGAATATGGATAGATTTACACCTATTGAATGCAACTCCATCAAAATATCCTGCATGGTGCCAAACATGTTGTTATTAGTAGTGCCGCCATTTAGGATAATCCAAGTTTTATCATTGGTTACAAATGACTTGTAGTCATCATTGTTACCAAATTTACTAGCGTACTCAAGTGCTGCGTGTCCTGCCTGGATCCCTTGCTGTATTGGGGATAAGTTATAGGGGACAAAAAAGTACATTCTATATTTCATCTATGAAAGTTTTTTCAAATTCTGTAATATCAGTTGGTACTGTTAGCTCAAATAATGACCACCTATTGATGGAAAGGTTCTCTATGTCATTAATCTTGTCGATGATTTCACGTTTATACGAATAGTATGAACTTATAGCGCTCGTCATCTTCGTGGTCATAGCCTCTATGATATTTGATGTTTTAAGCTCAGGGAAATTCTCCATAAGTGCTATAAGCTCTTTAGGCCTATCAGAAGTTATCATAGAGTAAATTTGCTTCTCATGTTCGGGATAAAGTTTCATAATTCCCATTTCATAGTAGTTTTTTAGACCTTTGACCTCTTCAGATTTGGATTTTAATTTTTTTATCATGGCCCTTGCTGAGTTTACTTCTTCAAGGAACTCTTGTTTGTACATAAGGTTGGTAAAGAATGCTGCCACAACTATAATTACCATTATAACGCATATGATTATTTGTGCGACAGTAAGTCCAAATAGTAGATCAGCATCTGACGAAAAGTACTTAATTACTTGGGCTACGAATGCCAAAATGCCAAAGAATACAATTGAAAAAATGTAGTTCATATTACTCAGGTTTTAGTTTTCTAATAATTAGTATTCCATCAGTTTCATACAGAACTGTATTGGCCTTTATTGTGTCGTAGGGCAGCACAATTGTTACTCCTGTTCTCCTACCGCCTGTTGTTATAACTCCATTCAGTATGGCCACTGTTGCTGGTTCCATTTGGTCAATCTTGACCTTGTAAATATTAAGGCCTTTGATTTCGTCTGGTAAAGAGGACTCAGAACCATTAATGACAAGTTCTGAGTGCCCCTTACTGTAACAACCAGACAACAACACAACAGCAAATATAACTAAAAATATGATACGAAAAAATTTCATGGCTATTTTTTTAAAATCTGTAAAGTTTTAGAACGTTAGAATCGCAAGGTACACAACGTTTAATGTACTCGGTTGTGTACACCTTATCTCCATGGGATGTAACCCATTCGGGTGAGTGTGAAGACCAGCCGCAATAAATGGCCCAATCATTACCAAATCCCCTTTTTGCTACCCATCTTAGTTCTCCACCATCTGATGTCATGAATATTCCATCAGGAGAATTAGGGAGAACTCCTGTGGCAAATACCTCTCCTCTAGGTATTTGTTCAAAATCTTCCAATGTCAATATGTCTACCTTTTCATTATGCATAAAGTGCAAAGTTTATGTTGTAAATATACAAAAAATATTGATACAAAAAAATATGGGCATAAAAAAAGTAGGCAAATTTGCCTACTTACTCAGGTTTATAAACCCTTACCCAATCAACTTCCATTCCATCAGGAAGACTGTACTTATGTTTGTACTTATCTCCAAATGATGAATTGACAACATCATTCAGTATGATGAATGCTGGCTTATTTGCAACATCAGCAATGTCTTCTATCATACTAAACCTAAGGATTTTTGCGAGGACGCCATTCACATACCATTTTATACCTTTAGCAGTCCATTCTATCGAGTAAACGTAGAACCCTTTAGAGAAGTCTATGAATGCTATGCTTGTTGGTAGTTGGAAATGCTCGCCCTTTTCATATGATTTACCAAAATGGTAGGTGAACTGCATATTTTCTATGTTCTCCACCAAAGTGCTCTATGATATCAATTTCTGGTAGTATGCTGTACTTATTATCTTGAGAACGCCTATTATCTACCCATGGTGTACTCAATAACCAAAATGCTGGCCATAACCTCTTGTTGTTGGCAACTTTAATGCATGCTTCCCACCTACCATAGATTTGTTCAAATTTACCGTCTGTACTAATGGCTGTATGTGTATAGTTGTACTCAAATGGTCCATCCCAATTCTGGTAAACACCCTTTAGTTCTTTTACATAGAACTTTGCTATGCTATCGTGTATCTTGAGATTTTTGTCAGTTTCACATAGTGAAGCTACATTCCTATTTAGTTTGAGCATTCCGTCTCCATTATTCCATCGTGTTAAGTCTAAGTGAGAAGAACAAAAGTCGTCAAAGAACGAAATACTCCTGTCATAGTCAGGCTCGAAGCACCTTTGAGTTGATTTCCTAAGCCTAAGTACCCATCTAATAGTGAATACTACTCCAATGATAAAGTTCTCAATGTTGTGAATGTGTTTGCGAAGTTTAAAGTTCATACGTTTGGTTTATTTTCAAAGAATATTTATCATAAAAGAAAAGGGTGCCGAAGCACCCTCTACTAAATCTCTATTCTCTTGATTGCGTCTATCACTTCGTTGATGTTGACCTCAAGTTGCGGAATCTTCTCGTAGATATCTGCACTGTACCCATACAACCTGAACACCCTATTTCCAGCCTTGGCCATTGTTGGGCCATACCCACAAATGTTAATGAAGTACACATATGGAGTACCATACTTCTTGCTGTACTCATTGTAGCTTCTCTCGAAGGAGTCAGCTCCCTGTTCGTCAGTGATGATCACTACCCTATCGTACTTTCCTCCTGAACGGCTAAGCTCTGGTAGAATTTCATGGTAGCATGTTCCGTGACCACACTCCCCGTTATGACTCTCGAAGTTCTTCTTCAATGTGTTGACAGAGTCTGTTGGGTTGAAACCTGTTATCCTTCTGCAAGTTGTACCGAAGTGGTAAACGTCGCCACCTATACCCTTTGCAAATGTAGCAGCAATTAGGGCGGCCTTCTGGGCTGGAGAAGAGTTGATCCTAACCTGGCTAGTTCCATTAGGCATAGAAACCTTTCCACCTGATTCCATAGATCCAGATGTATCGAACACTATGGCTGTTCTACCCTCAGGTAGTAGGTTGTTAAGGTTTGGAATTGACAACTCGTAGGCTGTAGACAGAGCAGAAGCTACCTTTTGTAGTTGTCTTCCGCTGAACTCAATCAGCATCACCTCAATTGCTAAATCTATTTGATGTGGCCATACGAGCGACTTCTTAATGAATGCCTGGTTGACAAGAAGTTCACATGCCTGTGTAAGTAAGCTCTCATCATTGGTCTTGATGATGTTCCTTAGGTTCCTTAGCAATGCAAGGTACCCAATCTTCTTGGTCTTGATCAGTTCTTCAAAGTTATCAGCCTTCTTCTCGGTAAGGACCTTTTGTGCTTCAGCTGTAGACAGCTCTCCAGTCTTCACCATTTCAGCGACTTGCTTACCAGCTTCTGAGTTCTTATCTTCAACAGTATTGAACTGCTTTAGAAGACCAAGTACAAGGGCCCTTAGCGTTGATATACTAATTGTATCCCCTTCTGGTATTGGCTGGTTTGACCACTTAGACCCCTTTGTTGCCTTGATGTAGTCCTGACGACTAACTTCAACAGTACCGTTACGTTCTGTTTCAGCTGGGTGCACCATGTTCACGATGTCAATCAGACTAACATTGTTACCCTTTAATTGGTACTTTGCCAACTCATATGCATCTGAGTTCTCAATTGCAAGCTTGAACCCAATCTTCATTGCCCTTGGCATTGTCCACTTACCGTTGGTGTCAATCTTATTCTTTGCAATGTAGCATGCAAGGATTTCAGCCATGTCATCTATACGGTAGACAACACCACCCTTATTGAGCTTACGGTCTCTCTTAGAGAAGAACCTCTTGGCAAACTCTTCACCCTTTAAGTGAGGCAGCAGGTTTACTGCGCCTAAGTGGGTGACTGTTCTCTGCCCAAATACTGTACGGGCATAGATAAGTGCCTTAGCGACAAATTCCTTGTCATTCTTTGCAATAGTGTCCACAAGGGTCTTTAACCTTGCTTCACGCTCGCCTTCTTTCTCGTAGAAAGTATTCTGGATACCTGTTGATAGGAGCCCTACCAACTCGGCCTCTGGCCTCTGGGTAAAACCCTGTCCGCCTTGATGAGTAGTAGTTTCCTTGACTACTGGCTCTCTCTTTGCATTGTACTTTGCCATTTTCAACTTTGTTAGTTAAACATTATATAAAAAAAAATAAAGGTCTAAGACACATCTCAGACCTTTATCATCATATTTCACAATGAATAAGCTGAGAAAAATGGATGGGGTGATTTTTCATTTGGTTGCCGTTGCCGGCACGAAGTAACCCTTATCCTAACTACAACTTAATAACCCTTAAAAATAAAAAACTAAATAAACAAATCATAAAAAGTAGTTGAGAAAATTTACCAGGACTAATTGTAAGAATCCAAATCTCGAAGTATTCCTGTGTATCACTACAACTAATTATTATATTGCAAATATACAAAAAGTTTTTTGGTTATAAAACAATTTGCTGTTAAATTTTTGTTAAATGTTGGCTTTTTCCATTTCACCAACAAGTAGAAAGCTGTTTATAATACCATGTAGCTTATCCTTGGTAATCATTCCAACATGCATTTGAGGCGCAGCATTCATAGGTATGAATAACAAAGATGGAATACTGCGAATGTTAAAAATTGAGGACAACTCATAGTTCTCATCAACATTCACCTTAAAGAAATCAACACGACCTTTGTACTCTTCAGATAAACCTTGAAGTATAGGGGTAATAGTTTTACAAGGTCCACACCAATCTGCATAGAAGTCAATGATAACCGGCCTGTTGCCCTTGAACTCCCACTCTTGGGTGTCTAATGCTGCAACACGGTCTTTAAATTGTTCCAAGCTTAAATTTTCCATTACTACAACTTATTTTTATTTTAATAGATGACAACACAAGCCAAGCAACACTTGTCACTGGGTACTTACTCTATATGTATCTTGGTAAAATTTATATATGACGGGGTTCTTAGCATATGCTGTTGTTCTATCTTAATATTTATTCTTCACCCTGTGGGTAGTTAAGGTAGTGGTCTACAGCTTCCCGAATAGAACCTTTCCATAAGGATTTTTCTACCCAAAATGAAAGGTCAATATCGTTGGTATCATCCTCTATGGGAATTGTCTGAACTCCATCAGATGTTAATGCCCAGTTTCCATTATCATCATACAGTAGATTAGGAGCGTGACCAAGTTTGCTGAGTGATTCTAGAATGAAGTCGATATCTAATACAGCACTGTTAGATTTCAACAATGATAAAACCTGTTCACCTAGGATGTCAATCTCCTTTGGCTCTTCTTCACTGTACTTCATTGCAGATTCAACCCATGACTCCTGGTATTTTTCCCATATAACATTTCGTGTATGCAGTAATGACGATATTTCTTCTTTTGCTGTATTCATATTAGTATTCGTTTACATTTAGTTGGTCATACCTTCTTGATAGCTGTATCCATAGCATTAAAGAGCACAATATATAAAGCACCCATACGACCTTAATGCCTCCCACAAATAGGACCATAACGCCTGTTAAGTTGCTTATACCCTCACATGCAATTGCAGCAATAGTAAAAAATATAGCAAGTTTCTTGTTTGTAAAGAATGACCATAACAAACACGAAAAGCTCAATACATAGAGCCCTAATGATGATATTTGTAGGAATAACTCCATAATTTCTATATTTTATACGTAAGGATACATAAAGTTTTAAGGGGGCAGAACCCCCTTAAAAAATTTACCCAACAATTCTTGTTAGTCCTCGTCTTGCCTCTAATAAGGTGTCATTATGCTTCTTCATAAGTTGTAGTAAGAAGGTAAATTCATCTACCCAAGATGAGTTAGGGTTTTCTTTTAACTTAGCTGAATCGTCCTCTTTAGGCTCTCTAAAATCTTTAATTTGGTACACCTTGTCCAATATAACATTAGAGTTGTCGTTCATTACACCAAGTTCATCTCTAAATCTGTTTATGAGAGTCGTAAGTTCTGGTGTAGCATCAGTTTTTTCATTCATTAGAATAGTTGCTCAATCACGCAAGTATGAACAAAATCAGAATTTTCATTGAGCTCTTCCAACTGTTGTTCATCCATAGGTTCTCCGTCATAGTCAGCACTAACTATGAATGCATCACAAAACTTTGGGTAGTCATGCATGTCTATTCCGTCTACAATAACGTTGCTTACTCTTGTTGTATCCATAAGTTTACTAATAAAATTGAACACCTATAAAAACTCTTTTTCTTTATTCTTTATAAACTTTATATCCATAACTCTACTTGTTTTGGTTATTCTGTTTATCTTGATTCGTCACTGACACGTACCATTGTGCCTGTTGTAGGAATATTAAGGCTGCACATTTTTCGCATATGTGAACTGGCTTGAAATCTATATTGAAGATTGTAGATGTTTTATCCCCACAAACTTTACACTTCTTTAGGCTTCTCATACAGCAGGTGTATCTGAACAATTATTAAGGTTCCAAATTGACACCATTCGGTTATACTTATTATCGTCAACATTGCCTTTAAGTGGTACGAATGTCCCTACACAAGAGTGTTGGCAAATACCATTAGGGGTATCAAAGACCCAGTAAAAATCGTCATCGTCCTCTTCTACACCAAGTAGTTGGACAACTTCAAGTAAATCATTGATGACTAATGTACCAATGTACGGTTTGGCCTCTCTGTTTAGTTCTTCTATTGCTGCCATATTGGTAATATTTAAAAAGGGTGCTAGAGTTATTACGTTATTGCAATATTACCTCCATCGTTGCCTGTGTATAGACGTTACTGTTCTTCGCGTCATCAGGTTTTTTTCTGCTCCAGATCAGCTCCCTTACGTTTACTTATCAAACTCTTTGACTATTTTTCTATACTCGTATATCTCATCCATACTCATGTAGGACTCTGCGTCGGGAAGACCACCATAAATGTACTTTTGCACAATGTCAAGTTCACTCCATTTTACTGGCCAAATAGAGAAGTACCCTATACCAAACCAATCAAATGAAATCCATATAGATGGAACTAGCAGAACAATGGCCAAGGCCCTAAGAATAAAGGAGTCTACTACCATTCCTAGCATAAGCGTTAAAATTAGTGGTACTATTACAGCAGATGCCCTAGGAAAAAATGCAACTAACCCGAGTAATTTTACCCTATATGATAGGGCGAAGTACTTTACGATAAATTTTCTAATCATACCCATTACTTATTAAATTGTACAGCTATAAATGCGTTTTTTATATCTATCGTCTCATTTGAGACTGCCAATTCATCCTCTAGTTCGCTCACTCTGCTCTTTAGTTCCTCAATTTCCTCTTCGAGGTCAGACTTACAGGATGGGCATAGTTCAACGGATACTACATAGTCATTTCTCTTGGTGGATAAATCCCCTGAGATTTCATTACCACATTCATGGCACCTGAGCGTAATGCTCTGTTCACATATTACATCAATGCTGGCCATTTGGACTATTTTTTACGATTGAATCGAGGCAAATCCTAGACTCAAGTAGTCTAACTAGCTCTTCTAGTTCTTCTACCCTCTTCTCTAGGGCATCTATACGTCTTACAGGGGATACCCATTCTGAAGTTGCACTTAGAAGACTACTGTGGTCAATATCCGTTAAAGGCAAATGTTCAAGTGATTGTAGTTCTAAACCGCCATATTCATTCATTGCTTTTCTTTTATTGGTGTAAACCCAGCCAACCCAGAGTTGACTACATCAGTAAAATGATGTATAGTATCGTCAAACTCCATCCCAAACTTGCTACGCTTATAGATGAACATTCCTTGTGATGAGTCCCATGTCGCTTCAGCAACATACCTACTTAGGTGTTCAGTTCCATCAAGGGCTATGTATGTAACTCCATTAGACAGCTGGTCCTTTGGAATTATCATAGAACAAACATCCTGTTCAAACTGCAACTGTTCTTTCTTAGATTTTATACGATCGAGTAGTTCATTGTACCATCTATCAATACCCCCTAATGAGTCCTTAACGTTGTCGGGTAATGATGGGTATACTTTCCTATGTTGGGCATCCTTACTTGAATAAAACTCAATGATACTTAGCCACCTATCAGGCCAAATAGTTTTTATTTCATTCACTACATCATCACTGAGTACCATTTATAATATTTTTAACTGTTTTAAATCAAATTCATATAAAACTTTAAGGTTTTTAACTGAATTCCATTTGAAATCATCCAGTGTAGTCTTAAACCCTTTTATCTCAATATAAATGTTTTCGTTAGGTAAATAAAAATCAGGTATATAATACCGTTGTTTATTTCCATCACTATAATAAAATCTAGTGGTATTTCGTTTCCATAAAATATTCTGTTCGTCTAAGTATTTAGCATATAATAATTCCCAACTGCTCTGGAGAAAAACATTGCCTGCAATAGGAGAATTATACCAACCTTTTTTTCCTCTTCCTGAGTTTTCTCTATATCCACCGCATTTGCCTTTGACAGAATTTTTTAATTTTTGTCTATACTCTTCTGAATTGTGTATACAACATTTTCCATATCCTGAACGAGTTGGACGATTTAATTGAGCTCCACAACCTTTACAAAATGTTTTAGGTTTTAATAATTTTACCCTAATTTTCTCATTTATCATAGTTCTTTTAGCAAATGTACTAAAAGATTTAGCGCAGATTGAAGAACAAAACCTACCACTTGCGTATGAGCCATCATGTTCGGCTTGACATTTTTCGCAAATCATTTTTATTTTATATATCTCGAATTTATGTCATATGGATGATTTATTCAAGATAATAAAATAATTTTAAAAGAACTCTTGGTGGAAAGGGAAGGATTCGAACCCCCGAAGACGCATTTGCGCCAACAAATTTACGATTTGTCTCGTTTGACCACTTCGATACCTTTCCATTAAATTGTAGAACTTCATAGTGCTAATATACATATTTTTCCGATGCAAAAAAATATTTTTTGAAGTTTTTTACAAAAAAAGTACTGCCGAGGGGACTCGAACCCCCAAATGACCAGAGTGAAGGTCTGGTGGCTTAAACCAATTTGCCAACGGCAGCATGTGTACCCTGGGAGGGACTCGAACCCTCAGCGGACAGGTTTTAAATCTGTTATGTTTTCCAGTTTCATCACCAGGGCATGTAGAATAGAGAAATTCATAGAGGGGTTGACGGACTCGAACCGTAACGTTTGTTTTACAAGACAAATGTGCTACCAATTGCACCACGAAGTACCCCTTGTCTATTCACTACTATTCTGTGCCGCAGGTAGTACTCGAAACTACAAGTTCATGTTTTACAGACATTCCTCCTTCCCTGGGTCTACGGCTTAAAATTGTACCTGTGGTGGGATTCGAACCCACACCTTTAATATTTTTGAGACATTGGCCTCTTCCGTTGGGCTACACAGGCATTACTTGTACACAGGGTGGGATTCGAACCCACACTTACATGCTCCTAAGGCATGTGCCTCTTCCGTTGGGCTACCTATGCATGGTGGACTGCCAAAACTCTTCTTGTCCTAATTGGCCAAGTCAACAGAAACCACAACAGCCCAGTTTCAGTTAGTGCGGATGAAGGGACTCGAACCCCCACGTCTCACGACACCAGATCCTAAGTCTGGCGCGTCTACCAATTCCGCCATTCCCGATATGCAGTTGTTTGATCGGGAAGTAGGACTCGAACCTACAATTGTACCTGCTCCCATTGCAACGAAGTAACCCATTGTATCACTACAGCTAGAGGCGCCTTCCAGGATCGAACTGGAGTCTCCGGTTTTGCAGACCGTCACATAACCACTCTGCCAAGGCGCCGTGTTGTAGGCATTTAAGCCTACTAAAGGATGTACCAACATGTCAAAGATCAATCATAAAAAAACCCTCCGTAATTTGGAGGGTTTTTGGTAGTTCTATTTTGTGACAAAATCTAACCTACGAGTTTCCCTCCTTGAGCGCATAAAATGGCTCTTCACATAGTTGTTGTGGTAATAACGGAAATTGATATGTATAGAGTGTTGTCATTAGTTCAAAATTTTTACTAACTGCTTTATTACCAATAATGTTAAAATTTGCCTTTTGAGAAAATTTATTGGCCATTCTTAGTTCTTCACGTTTCTCATTGATCTTTATGTAGATGGTTTCCTTTACTAGAGTTGGGTTAACTACCCCCTTAGACTTTACTAGCTCAGTGTATAGTTCAGCAAGCTTTATGCAAGTATTTAGTTGCTTACCGTTAGTACAGGAATCGATTATCCTGAAGACTTTTTTGATAGAAACTATATCATCCATTTTTTAGTATTTGTTTAGTTATTTATTCACTGTTTTAGCAGTCATTTTGTTAAAAAGTGTCCTAACATAGTCCACATCTAGCACATTATGAGTAAGAAGACTATCATCATTAATGATATCAGCATCTCGGTTGTTTATCCAGGGGTTCAAAACATTATGCCACCTATTACTGTACATTGCCCTATACTTGAATACTTTACCCCTAGAAATTCCCTTTGTACTACCCAATAGAAGTTTAATGGCGTAGTTATACCTAGGTGTTAGCTTTAAACAAATAGATTGAAGCTTTCGTTTGGCCCATCCATCTGGCATAAAGTATAGTTGCCAAGCTACTCCATGAAGTTCAGCAACAGGGTAAAGCATATTGGCTAAGGTTTTTATCCTGTCAGGCTTTAGATCATTTGGTACTCGTACCCATGAGTACTGACAATACTCTTCTTCAAAATCAGCTATTCTATAGATAAGACGGTTCCACACAGTGTTCAATAACATTTTAGGAATCATGTACATGTAGTACAATGTCCTACTAATTCTTCCATTTGTAAGTACCATCATCCATAAGATGGACTCTAATGTTAAGTATGAACGTGGAGCCAACCTAAATGGAATATGCCTGATAAATTCTTTAATGTCGCTTTTACTTGCGCCAGAGTACTTGAGTGCAAATAGGGTGTAGTATAGGTGTAGACTGGCCTTTATCGGAGGTAACTTATCTTGGAAATCTGGGTATGGGTACCCTTGGTAGTAGAACTCTACCCCTGTGATAGTTCTCCAAAAATTTGGCATTTTCCTCTTTTCCCAACACCTGAGTATACCATCAATAAGACGTTTGTCATTGTAGCACACATATGCAACAAAATTCCTTGCTATTGCCTCATACCTACCCCCTCCTATGTTATGGTACCACTCAGGGTTACGGCATAACATCAACCCAAACTCCTTATCAATGTAGTTATAAGTGTGTATAGCATCCCAATTCAACATACATGTTTTTATTTATATATTGAACTAGACATTTTATGTTATATAGAAGCCAAATTGTAAAATTGAGGACCAAAATTAGATATAATCTCATGGTCCTCAAGCTTTATAACATCTTGGTAAAAGGATATGGATGTGTTCATGTCGATCTTCAACATCATTGTCCTAAGCGAACTTTCATATGTTACAGCAGAAGCATACCTATGCCCATTAATATTCTTAAACCCCTTATCTTGTATAAGCTTTATCACATCCTTTTTAAGTGTATCGCCCTTTGAGTTCACAGACACTAGGTACTTTGTGCGTAGAAGCTTTAAGTATGGATCTATTGAATCATCAGGGTGCTTGTACTTGTATATTGGTTTGCCGTTATCATATGTTCCAACATTCCATACAGAATTTGTTGTGTTCGCAACACCTTTAGTCCCTAAATGCGATTCTATAACAGCCTGTGCCAATACAAAAACAATATCAACATCATAGTATAGACATTTTTCTACCAACAACGACGATGATAGTTTACTATCAGGCGCCATGGACTTTATGTACTTATCAACCTCTTGTATGAGTTGGTTCTTGCTCCTGTCCTTAACGGACATTGTGTATGACGCCATTTCATTTGTATTCTGCGCATTGAGAGTTGTTTCTCCGGCTTTAAACTCCATAATATTAAATACAGCAAGCAGTAGTAGTAAAGATAGCTTGAGCATAATGGGTTTTAACTTTTGGAAAATTAATGTTTTCATAACGATTTAAGTTAGTTTAGTCGAGTCTAAAAAACAGACCCATATCTCAAGGGCTAATTTAATAATTTCCCTTGAGATATAAAAATGCAGTAAAACATTTGAGTATGCTAATCCGTGAATAGGGATAAATTTCCCTTTGGATTGTCATAACTGTCCTCGTGGTCTTCTTCTGAGGGTGTATTTTGATTTATCTCTAACTCCAATTCTAATGGGGTTTGTTTTATATATCTGAGTTGACATGTTGTCAATGAATCCCCTTCTTCAAGATCCCTAATTACTGTGTAGAACTTATCCTTCAACTTGCCATCAAGTAATCCAGCGTCTTTTAGTTTTCCAGTTTCGCTGTCACTGGCTATTCTAAAGATTGATTTTTTCCCGTTATCAAGTAGAACATAACTAGCTACCTTTTTACCTTCTACTTGTCGTTTAACGTCAGAAAAGAACAACCCACCTTTTCCATTCCTCCATCTTTTATACCTTTCCCCGTTCATATCCTGCGGGATGTGGCAAGTTACCTTCCCATCAATTGGTGCAAGAACAAGCACTCCATCAACTTGGTTTGGCACAATCTCAAGGATACTTAAGTCCTTAATTGATACATTGTCTTCTGTACTAATCATTCATGTTCCTCCTTATAGTTTAATGTTTCAGTGTCAAAATCTTTAAGTAGCAGAATGTTGGCTGCTACTAACCGTATCTCGTCCTCAGCTGATACAGTACAATTATTATCTAGTAACCCTTTTATCTTTTTTAACCATTCACTGTCATGGTAAGGACTTTGCAGTAGGATTTTAACAGCACCTATTCCGCCTTTACTGTATACCTCAACAACCTTTTTGATTGTGATGATATCCCTATACCGCTTACCAATACGACGCTTTACCATATAGCAGATAGTAGCAAAAATATGCTAATTATAGAATCAACACACATAATACAGAATACATGTATGTTAAATTTATCTGATCGTTTAACATATGGGAATAACGATAGAGTACTTATCACGCCTATTACCCAAAGTGCTAATGCAACCCAAAACAAGTGTAGTGCTCACAACATAGATAAGAGAAGCTATAGTTACTAGTCTAATCTTAGTCCTTGGCCTATTCTCCCAGTTTTGAACGGCAACACGCCATATGTAAGGGGATATTACTATCTCTAGTAATTTCCATAGTGCCATAACAGCACATAATACCTGTATAGATTTCATGATTCAACCATTTTTTGGAATTGAGAAAGCTCTTTTTTCATTTGGTCTGGAAATACATCAATGGCCTCTTTAACTGATTTTAGGTCATATCCATATGTAGAGGCAAACTGTTTTATTGTTGCCTCTTTTATGTTTAGTTTCTTTTCCTTTTCTTCTTGGGATTTTTTTGTACCCTTAACGAACATCCAGAATGGAGTCTTATTGTACTGTTTTCTCAAGAACCTCTGCCAGAAATCAACCACCCCTACTTCATCAACTCCAACATGTTGTAGGGCATGTGCCTGAAGGGGAAAGTTTATGGCAAACCTTCTGTTAAGCATAAAGAAATGCTTTCGTTTTTCTCCCGGGTTTACATTAGAGTACTCTCCAGGATTCTCGAACATAACCTTTGTTAAGTCAAATACATTCATAGATATATATTATAAATAAATTGATAAAAGGTTTTAAAATGAATTACAAAAAAATTTATGATTCTATAATTAAAAATGCTAAGTCTGAAATTAGAATAAAACATAATGGTATTTATTATGAAAAACATCATATATTTCCTAAATGTTTAGGAGGTAGTGATGAAAAAGAAAACTTAGTTTTATTAACAGCAAGAGAACATTTTATTTGCCATAAATTGTTAATATACATATATGATAACAATAAATTAATTTATGCATTTAATCGTTTAGTTAATGATAAACGTCTAGATAGAAAAGTTACATCTAAAGATTATCAGTATTGCAAAGAATTATTTAATTCTAGATCTTTTGCTTTTTCTGATGAACATAAAAAAAATTTAAGTAAATCAAGAAGACAAAAAAACCTAGCCAAAGGAAAAAATAATGGTATGTTTGGACGATTTCATTCTAATGAGTCAAAAGAAAAAATGAGTTTACAGAAAAAAGGTAAAAAACATTCTTGTGAAACAAAGAAAAAAATAGGTCTTTCAATGAAGGGAAAACGTTCTGGATCAAATCATCCACTTTTTGGTAAGCCAGGCGTTAATTTAGGCAAAAAAGTTTCTCTAGAAACTATTAATAATATGAAAAAAGCCAAAGAACACATATCAGATAAAACAAAGCAAAAAATGAGTTTATCTGCTAAACGACAAAAACAATGTGAACACTGTAAAAAAATTTGTAATATAGGTAATTATAACCGTTGGCATGGTAATAATTGTAAATATAAGTAATTTACTAATACAATTTACTGTTTAGTGTGTCAAACTCCCTAAATATAGATGACTCGGTGCCTGGTTTACTCCTTACATATCTTGTACCACTAAGCATAGTGTTCATATTGTACTTTTGGGCTTGTATGTAGGGTCGCTTTAACTCATCGACGATGTGTACATCAAACTTTTCCACGATATCCTTTGGGAACATCGATCGATCTAGTACGACTAGTTTAAGTTGACGTTCAATTCGATCTTTGATGTTGATGGATGGTGTATGTCCTGCTATAGTTGTAAGGTGTTCAAATACCTTATCCCTATTTGGCATAATATCCGTGTAGCTCTTTGCATTTATGGATGACACTATTTTTTGGAACTTTGACTCTGTGATCCTAACAACTTTGCCATTGGTACCCAGCCAACTATATATAGATGGAATATTATCCCCATCATCACCACAAAATACCTTTCTGAGCGCTATTGATGGGCCATCTATGGTTTCTACTGTTATCTTGTCACTGTCCCTAAGTCGTCTAAAATCCTCCTTGTCAACATCAATGCTCCTATTGAAAATATCACCCTCATCATTGGTGTTTAGCCACTCTTCAAATTGTGCAGGAACAAATACTTTTTTTGTGGCTGGTTTACCTGCTGCAAATGGGTTAAACACCACACAGAACGATAGTTTATCTTCAGTTGGGAATGATCCAACTAGTTGTCTAACATCTTCATCTGATGATACTATCACAACATGTTGTCCTTGGTTAACTAAGAGTTCATCCCTCCATAACGATATGATGTCATCTGCCTCGGCATTGTCTATTTTTGACACGATGAACCCATTCTCATGCATAATAGACCCAAATTCATTGAGTGCATTGAATACATTCTCCCAATTGATTGCGCCATTTTTATCCCTATTTGCCTTGTAACCATCATTCTCATCAATGGCTATTGATTTTCTCCATGATTTAGAGTCCAAAGCAAATATAACCCGTGAACCGTTAACCTGCCTAATAATGTATGATACGTCAGTTGAGATCTTCCTCATTAACTGGTCTACTTCATACTGTGTATCGAATGTAAAGCTTTTTGCCCCAAAGCCCCCAACAACAAACATTGAACGAAACACCATATTAGAGAGGTCTATTACTACATTTGTCATAACTATTTTTTACTATTGTATGAAAACAACTATATAAAGTTTTGTCTACCTATCACTCCATTTTACTATATCCTTGTCAGGATCGTTATCTTCAAACGGGCATTCCAAATCATCACATTCTTCATCTCTAAACAACCCGTCAATTTCCGCATCATATATGTGTGATTCTCCATTTATGCGACGTAGGAAGTCTTGTATGTTATTAATTTCTGATGTCTTAACTTTATCCTTTTTACTGATTACTTTACCACTAATAGTAGTTCTTATGTTTTCTGAAAATGACCCCATAAGGTCCCTTTCATTCTTGAACAAAAAGCACTCCTGTATATCATGTTTGCACCCATTTCCTTTTACACTGTAGATTATAGTGGCGCCGTCTTGTGTCACCTGAATATTAATACGCTCTACCTTTACCCTAACAATCTTTACCTCGCCAATAACCTTTGTTGCAGTGGCAAAGCATAGCATATCACCATAGTTGTACTTTGTGTTTATGACCATACTACTTCATTATTGTCTGTATCTTCATACAGCATGCTAGTAGTGTTATGAGCGGGTCAATAACAAACTGTTTTTGGTACTGGTACTCAGCAACACATATGATAACAAGCGGTATGGAGTCTACCTTTTGTGGAACATTAGTTTTTATGTACTCAATGAAATCCCTTCCTAATACAGCAAGTGCTTCATCAACCCTATTACCATACTGCGACACTATGAACTTGTAGTTGTCAACAGGACTAGGCCTTGCCACACACAGGTCAAATAAATCCTTGAAGTCATAGTTGATGTTAAAGTTCTTAGGGTCAAGTTCTTTCACCCCTCTAATGTAGTAACTCTGTATCTTTTGCATGAGTGACCTCATGTCGGGAAAGTCATTCAGAATAAACTTTGTGAGTACTTCATCAGTGTATGATATTTTAGTGGCATCTAGTATTTTAGAAACCCTACCTTTGTACTCATTGACCAAATGGTCCTCTTCATCTTTATTCTTAGGATCATATGATACTAAATGAAATCTAGATTGAATGGCATCTGGTACTTTTTGTATATGGTTACATGAGGCGATGAACCTCGACGTTGGAGCATACCGTTCCATCACTGACCTAAGCGCCTTAAAGAACTCATCAGTTGCCCCGTCAATCTCATCCAGTATGACGCATTTTAAGTTCTCTGAACCACCTTCTAGACTTATAGTAGAACAGAACCTAGAAATTTTATCCCTAATAGTGTCAATACCCCTTTCAGACGACGCGTTTATGTACAGTGATGGGTGCCCCTCCGCAAGGATAAATAGAGATGATGTTTTTCCCGTTCCTGCGGATCCATACAATAGTACGTTTTGAACTAGGCCTTGTGCTAGTTCAGTTTTAATCCTTTCAGGCGCTATAAGTTGTGCCACTGTTTTTGGCCTAAATCTCTCTGTGAATAGTTGTTGTACTGTAGATGACATAATTTTTTGACTTGTATGTATAAGAATTGTAAAAGTTTTAAAGAACCCTTTTAGTGTAGTAACTAAATACCTCTTCGAGTTGCTTAGGGTTTTTTACTACAGAGTAGTAGCACTCCCCTGACCCATCTTCTGTGTAATGTATATCCCTTAGATCAGCTAGCTCTTTAGATATAGGAATCCTAATGACGTCAACATAGAATGTTTTTGGTTTAAATGGAAACTTTACACATTGATTACTGCTTATTAGTTCAAATTCACCTACTCCAGAGTACACACCTCCTGTGTATGTATCATACTCCTGTTCACCTCTCCATACTATGGCTTGGCCATATGTACAAATACCATTTTCATTTTTAAACAATGAAGAACACCGCGTGTCTTGACACATCATCCCATTCACTTTCATCACCCGTAATATCACATATAGGTTCAAAGAGTAGTAGTTTTTAATGGTGTTTGATAATGCAGTTGCAACAAATGGTGCAGACATTCCAGATTGGCCTGATTCTAAGAAGGCCTCACATATTGCAAGTATTTGGTCCCTAAATGGTAATACTACTGAATTAGGAATTTGTTCAGCCAATATGTCAAGCTCTCTTTCTGCATACCTAGTATCGCTCATATGTAGTCTATTGTTATTTTATTCTTCCATTTTTCCTCTTTCCATTGCGTTATAACGTTAAGGGCCTTTTGCTTACTCTCAAAATTATGGTAGCTTGTGTCAGATATTACAACACGTCCGGTGTGGTTTATCATCAAGTACCTCCATGAAAAGAATACCCTTATTTGTGGGGTGTATACATATACTTCATTAGAAGCAAACCTTGATATTACCCTATACCGTTTAAATATGTAGTTAAATGGATTGATTCTCATCGTCTTTACAGAATTCGCATTCATAATCCTGTTTGATAATACCTAGTACAACAGGGCAATCATCATCCATATACTTACACCCATGAACAATGCAGCAATGTGTTCTGTGAACTCCCCATTGCTCTTCACTTATGGATGTTGTGTACCCATTAGCATGTTGTCGTTCATACATAGCATTTAGGTCAACTTTGGGGTAATTAATACCCTCTTCGATATCTGACAGAATTTCTCCTATGACCTCTTCAACAGTATACTTTCCTGGTTTCAACTGCCAGTCCCTATACTTCTGTACTATTGATTTGTAGTCTTTTGCCATTATTCATTAAAAAATTCATGTGTTTGTTTTAAGAACCTTTTACGTTTCCTCTTCTCAACACGGTAACTTATGTATGCAGCGACAAATGCAGCAGGAATAAGTAGAAGAACAATAAGGTACCCTATCATATGTGTATTTTTCGTTTTTCACTATAGGCAACCTTACCACATTTTAAACACTTGTATGTGTGAAGACTGTATGTAAAATTAGCATAGTAGAATGCAGCATACTTCTCCCTTTGTGTTCGTAGTTCTTCAACAGAGATTTCCTTGTACGCATGCTCACACATGAGTTGCCTCCACCATAGGGACAGCCTACTCCAAGTACTACACTTCTCTTTTTCCATCATATATAGCTTTTACAACAGGGAACCTTAGGCTGTACTCACCATTTTGATTAGTTGTCTCCTCGAAGAATTTAACCGTTATGGTTTTTCCAAGAATACCATTTGGATCTGCTTTGAATTGCCTACGTTGTTCAATAGAGAACCCTGAACCAACAGAAACCCTGCACCCTTTATGGATAATAACAACGTTACTTAGAACATTCTCAGTGACCTCCAAGCCATTGACAATGACCCTAAACGGACCATACTCCACATCAACAACAGTATACTCAGCATCATGGAAATTCTTGCATTTTAGCATATTGTTGGAACGCTTTCCTTCATATGGAATATCCTTCCTAATCATAATCCCTTCCCATCCATTGTTATCTGCCATTGCAGTTAACTCTACTAGGTGTGATTTTGACTCAACTTTCCATTGAGGTACAATGTCCAATGTATTGTTTGGGGTAACAGTCTTACGGAGAAGCTCTATACGATCTGAAAAGGTCACTTTACCTTGAAGTTGAGTGAACTCTTCAAAACTGATCATATCGAAAATCTTGTACTTTGGATTTTTTATTGTGTGGTTCTTCCTATTGTACTCCTTTAGTATAGCTTGGAAATTTTCATTGCCATCACTATCTACTATGCATGCCTCTCCATCAAATACAACACCCTTTAGATTTAAACGTTGTACTGCATCTATAATAACGGATAAGGTCAAGAATTCAATTCCGCTTCTCGAGTAGGCTTTTACAACACCATTGTAGTCAACAACAACAATGCACCTTAGTCCATCAAGTTTCCTACTGGCGTACCAAATGTCCTTGACAAAGTCAACGCGTTCCTCCATTTTAGCATCATACTTATTGGCCAAGGCCACATCAAACGATGGTATTAAATTAGGGAACACTTTGTTTATAAGTTTCTCAGATACGCGAGTCTTCAAGTTCCTATCAAGTATGTTGTAGATTATGTCTGCATACTCTTTATTACTCTTAATGAATGAGTTAACTTCAGCTATTGCAGCATGTCCTGTGATAGTCCTTGAGCTAAGGGCATTGAGCAGGTCAAAAATACTCTCATACTCACAGAACATAGACACGAGGTCACTACGTTTCTTTAGGTTATCAGGGGTAACATAGTACTGTTTAAAGGGGTTATGAGTTGCCTCAAGAACCCCTTTAATAAACTCATTGTCATACATAGGCTTTGACAAAACCTTAACCTTATCTAGAGTTGAGTTGTTTTGGTTCAACTCTTCAATTAAATGTCTTAGTAGTTCAAATTCCATTGTTATGACCTCCCGTATTTTAGTTTTCTTACTGCTAGTTCAAGTGATGAGACAAAATCATATGATACTGAATCAGGAAGGTTTGACTTAGCAAAAAGATCATCAAGGCCTTTTATCCTTTCCCTTGCCTCTTTGAGTAGGTCATCATACTCATACTCTCCTCTTCGAACCCTCATGAGTTTCTCTATCTCCTCAGGTGGTCTTTTAACAATAACAATACCCTGCTTAGCAATATCCTCAGCGACACCTATGAGCCTTAATGTATGCATCATGTTCTTAGAGTCATAGTTCTTACCATGGTCCTTGTTCATCTTGACACGATCAGGGTTTCTATTCTCTAACCATGTAGTGTACTCTTGGTACTTTTTACAGTGTGAAGAGTACCCATCCTTATTGAACGATAGGTAAGCAACAGGTTTTAGACCCTTTGGTATTGAAGTCAGCATGACATCATTTGCAGTCTCTTCATTTGACACAACACCCCAAGTTTCTCCCTCAGGTGCCTTGAACATCGCATAAACTCCTCTAGTATGGTCCATTGCTGATAGTCCATACATGGTATGGTTTTCAGAACCTAACCATTTGTTCAGTGGTAGTGAATCATTGTTCACAAGTACATAGCAAAAGTCCAACACATTCTTCCTCTTTGTGTCATTCTCTTCCCAGTTCATCTTCTTATTGTACCCTTTTGACTTCTCTATTTGGGCTATTGCATAACCTCCAAAAGTAGTGAGGCAAAGTGTAGTTAAGAAATTCTTGTTGAACTTCTTGATCATCTTCCATTCAACAGTTTCAATTAGTACCGAGTCCTCAGGAGCAAACAGTATCTCCACTATATTGGGGTTGTTCTTTCTGGCTAAACTCATGAACCGTTTTAGCTCGTAGAATGTAGTGTCATTCTTATCGTCAGACACTTGTTCAACGTACCCATGTTGAAGAACATCATCCAAAGGTTGTATGAACACGCCTCTTGTGTCTATGTCAGATGTTGGAAGAGCAGTTCCATAAGCGTGGGACCCCATTCTTGCCTCGAATATTATGAGGTTCTTATCTCTTAGTTCTTGTATTGTGTAGGTCATATCGACAATTAGTTAGTATTTTTTGATTATAGCCAGTAAAATCCAATTAGTATACCAGTTCCAATTCCTAATATAAATACAAGTTTCCAAGAAAGTTCCCACTCAAATGTACCATATTCAGTTATCTTACCAGTTTTCCTGTCAATTAATTTATACCTTTTCATGATTTCCTAACTTTAGAGTTGAACATAAATAGGCAGAATGACAAATTCGCCAAATCTAGCGTCCTTTATTTCTTTTTCAAAACAATCAGCCTCTGTATCATAGTGATTGTCACCAAATTTTTTCAGTTTACCCTTATCAGTAATAATAAATGCTGCATATTTTTTAACCATGGCTTTATACATTTAATTTAAACAAATATACAACATTTTTGTGAGATAAAAAACTATTTTGAACAACAATGCTTGTACTTTTTTCCTGAACCGCATGGACAAGGTTCATTCCTGCCAATTTTAGGGTCTACCTTAGAGTTCCTAACCGGTTGTAACTCAGCTTCTCGTTGGGCCCTTGATTGACCACCATATAAAAACTCATCGTAACGTTGTATCATGTCCATTTGGTACTCTACCTCTCTATTGTATAGACGGTACTCCTCTACTGGTGACTCTAACCTATCGATTAGTTCAATATCATCACCAAATTCTTCCTTTAGTTTTGACACCTCTTCTGGATTAGCACCTACAACTACAACTTTTTTTCTTTCCATAATTAAAAGTGGTATTTTTCCCATGCATAGTACTCTTCTATGAATTCTGTAAGTTGTTTTTTCCATCCCTTACCTAATTCAACGCAGAATATTTGAGTGCCATTATGGTATATGGTTACATTGGTTGGTTTTTTACGTAGTCCCCAACATGTATCGGTTGGAGGGTTGAACCCAAACCATTCAAGGCACACCTCTGACTCCTTAAATTTTAGTACAGATTTTTTATGCTCTGAGTTGTTAAATATAGTATTAACCCTATCTGTATCATAGAGTGGTCTACCTGCAGTACAGTAGTTTGGCTCAATACGCCAAAAGAATTTAACCAAATGATTGTTATGGTTTGGCTCATTTAGCACCCATAGTCCATCAGAGTCCAATGTGCATTGGTCGACTGTTGCCTCGTAATCAATGAATACACGTTCAATCCAATGGGCTTTAAACCTATCAGGTATGTAGAAACCCATGGAACCATGCAATAGCTTTGTTTCAATTACCCTAATTAGGTCCTTAGCAAATTTTGTTGTAACTTTCATAGGTACGGTGTTTTATCAATGAACATACGTACCCGTTCCGCGTGGTCGAATGCTATATCATACTTATCAAGGTCTAGTACGTCTATGAGTCTAACCTCATCAACTTCTGGATTGCTATGTACTGGAATTGTTAAGTTGGGGCATACGAACCCATATGATAATGATACATTCTGTCGGTTCTCCTTTGGGTC
>ERZ795059.1444-NODE-1444-length-26524-cov-14.754127_pt1 | contig 26524 bp, 39 predicted proteins | sample MGYA00375143_ERZ795059 | MGnify/ENA primary metagenome ERZ795059 (study PRJEB30188, sample SAMN05720168) | activated sludge metagenome | isolation source: Anaerobic digester | place: USA | collected 2015-01-07 ... | reverse complement strand
TTGACGGATCCACCTGCGTCCTTTGCCTGTTTGAAGGTGACGTACTCGCCGGCGGGGAGCAGGAAGGGGTTGATGCCCCTGTAGTGCTTCTCCGACTTCCAGTTCATGGGCGGCAGACCGTCCCATGGTTTCCTCCAAGGGACTTCACCCTTCTCCAACTCTTTCAGTATCCGCTCGGTAACGTATTCGTAAACTTTGCTCATTTATTGCACCTCCTCTGAATTTAAGAGAGGGGCCGAAGCCCCTCTAAACCTCGAACACTCTGGAAAGCGCGTTTTGAACCATCTCCGCATCGGAACGATCCTCCGACAGAGTCTTCCCGAGGAAAATCAACTTGCGCTCCCCGTCATTGTCTATCAAATCGACGTGGAAATAAAACCCCTCGCTTCCGCCCTTGACGTAGTACACCGCAATCCAGTGCCAACTCGTCGGGAAGTAATCTCCTTCGTGTTGCCTTCTGTATTCGTACTCAAGTCCGAAGTAGTCGAGCATTTCCCATGCTTCCAAGTGCTCCTCTTTCATCTTTCGGATGATATCGGCCTCGATATCCCCGTACGTCCTCCCTCGCTCGTTGACGCAGAGCCAGTCCTCCGTCACGTCGTAGGTTGTGAAAAGGTCGGTTTTTGTTTCCAGTATCTTTGCCATATCTACACCTCCTCTGGATTTGAACCTTGAGCGGAGAGGGCGGTAGTCTGCCCTGTCCCGGCTTTCACGGGACTGTCCCTAGCGGTCGTCTCTGTAGGCTCTTACTTCGTATATTTCTCCAGCGTCCCATTTTTTTTCAAGCCATCTGGTGCGGGCTGCGTTTGTTTTGAATCCTTTGACCACCGTTTTGAGTTCTCCTTTTTTGCTAATTACTAATATGCTGCCTCGGTCGTGTGTTCAGAACATCAGTCGCATCTTCATGACAATCCTCATAGAATGCAAAGGAAGTCACATCGAGGAAACGAACGCGCTTAAAGAAACGCTATGAAAAGACCGCATATGTTTCGCGAGGGACATCAATATCGAGATCAATATAGACATCGGATATTCTCCCAGCATCCACCACACATGCGCACCACTTCCGCAGACAACGAATAATCTGATCACGATCATTTTCGAGATCCACCACATACAGTTTCTCCAGCACAAGAACACTCGTTATCTGATCATTGTTTTCATGATGCCAAGCATGGTACATCCAAACACGAGCAACAATCTTGCCATTCCTTTCGACCACAAGAGATCCACATTCTGGAAAAATATCCGCCACAATATTCAGAACTCCATCTTCCAGGATCTGTGGTTCATATATGGCATATCCACCAGCCTCCACTTTGCCGCCCTTCGGATCGGAACTACTCGAACTGTACAGTAGTCTCCTTCGGTACACGAAATCTTCGCACCGTCGGCCATATCACACGAGAAGGAAAGCTCTCCCTGATCGGCCATTTCCAGCAAATCGGGTAGCATCCACAAGTACGCTTCGGGGGTGTGGTGTGCATAGTCACCATCAGGATCCCAGATGAAAGTGCGGTGATTTGCAATCTCTACAGGCTCAATATCACCATCATACACGCACACAATATCGTCGCGGTGGTTGGTTGCACACCAACCAGGCGCATCACGCAAAGAATATCATATTCGCTCCCCTGACGGGCATTAGGATGCATATAGTCACACCACTCGTTAATATACTAACCAATTGCTCCGCATTCCGAGTTCATACATTTTCATCCCTCAAACTCACACACACACAACTTTGTCGTTCTCATCAAGTCGCGCGGTCTTCAGAAACTCAAGCTCGGCTCTGGTGTTTGGGTCATCGCGATGTCAGCAATTCGGTGAGACGTGTTTTGACCGCATCAGTTTCGTATCCACTTCTGTAGACAAACACCATATTGTTTCTGTTGTCGCCGCCATCCTCGTTGATCGGGCACATCACAACAAGCGCCACATCGTCATCGTGCCAACCCGCACTGTATGCCAACGCATACAGCACATCCCACCAACCCACACGATATGCGGATGCGCATTGTGCGTCCACCCAGTGCTTAACGCTACAAGAGTCATACCATTTAATGATTCGACTCTTCGTCCCTTTGAACTCGCACACAAGTTTGTTGTCATCTTCGATATGCGCGTCTTTCAGAAACTCAATGTCTTCTGATGATTGCAATATGAATGACAGCACATGAATACCCCCATCCAACATCTGTGGATAAGTCGATGCTTTGTGCCACGGATGTCCCATCGATCTTTCGATAGATGCGCAGATATGCAATCTTAGTTCTGGTATCGACCTCCACACTCGTTCCCACAAAGTCGTTTCGTCATTCTGCAAAAACATTTCCCTCGTGGGAGGGATAGATTTTCGGTACTGGAAATAGTCGACCAAACATGGACATGAAGACATCCATGTCGTTTTGTGCACCACAACGGTCGTCGTGTTCCAAGCATGCACTTGCCATAGTTGTGATCCTCATTGATGTGTATGACTAGAACTCATTCGATTCGTCCATCCCCGATCGTCTTTTGAGAATCAATAGTATACCAAACAGGACATCGTTCATTGTACCAGTATGTGGTCACACATCGACGACGACGATCGCCCATCGATTTTGGAAAACACGATATTGTGGCAAAGTACTCGTCTGTGACATATGCAACACCACCAGGAATGTTAACTTCCCGATATTCGTACGATGTCATCATAACGTCGCGTCCTCGGACTCAAAACCAGTCACCCGTAGCATGCAGTTCGTCGCGGAACATCCTGATGTCTTCGGTCTCGATGGCATGATCATATCCGAACACGATGGTTTGCTCGGCCTCCGCTTTCCCCATAGGATGGATTTCCAAAACAACAATCTTTGTATCTTTGTCCACGTCATCGAAGTACACCTTGTCGATCATCTGCTGCATATGGTACAAATAAGCTTCCCAAGGGGTATTGACATCGAATATGTTGCCCCACACACTCACCATATACTGCTTTCCATTATAGTCACACACAATGTTGTTTCCATTAACACGAATCGATTTGACCGCCTCAAAGTCCGGGTCGCATATCTGCCTAATCGGTTTAATAATCATTCGCATCGCCTCCGTTAGTATCACATGTCACTCGGTGATGACATGCTGAGTTGCTTGCTGCAACGTATCCCGATATGTGCGAAGATGCTGATGGAGTCCAATGTAGACATAGATTGGATCATTCAATCGACCTTCCTCCTCAATCCACCGCGCGATGTCATCAATTTCGTCATTCGTTGTTTCTGCCGTGATACCAAGATCACTGATGACTTCGGCAACAGCATCCGATGCGGGCACTCCTATGATCTGAACGCCCTCAGCATCTCGACATATTCGTTCGATTTCCACCGCGGCGGCTAGTGTCTCTCCTTCTGGACGAAATCGCGTTGATTCGTCATTTTCTTCATGATGTTTGAGATATGCCTGACGAATGCATTGTGCTTCTCCCGCAACTTGTTGCAAGAGTACATTCGCTGCATCTGCCACAAGGCATGGCATTTTCCACGACATCATGTGTCCTTCCCATTCGCGCATCGGTATCGAATTCGGTGTATCATCCCGTGTGGAAATACAGACCTTTCCAGATCGAAGATCGAGTTCAACGACACATGGAAGTTGTGTTTCTGTGCCAGGATGAATGCCATAGAGTTCGAATTCCCGCATCACTTCGATGATCGTTATAGACGATGTCATGTGGATCTATCCTCCCTTTAATGATCGTGTGGAAAGTCTAGCTGATGCGGAATGTGTTCGTGTTGCCCCACCCACCCACCGAGATGTGAACTACTCATATCGAAGACACCCAGTTAAACATTTTCTCGCGAAGCTCGTTGATCTCTGCAGACGCATCTCTATGAGAGTATACAATCATCACGTTGTTTTCATCGGCATCGGGATCCCCACCAAAAGGACGCAATTCAATGATTACTGCCGCATCCCAAGCATCCCAACCTGTACGGTATGCCACCGAACTCACACGTGGCTTTCTTTTTGATATCATTAAGACAAACATCCTTCAGAAAATCAAGGACCGCGGGTGTCCTCAATGTGAAAACCTGTAATTTGGATGCGTTGTACATTGTCGTGCCAGCATCGTTGTATATTTTTTACGAAGCGTCTTAATTCTATCAGATTCGATCTCAACGGGGTACGCAACAATCACATTGTTTTCATCATCATCGGATGCAACTCGACGACCGCAATACTGTTTTTGGTACGCTCCGTCCTTCTGGCGCATGTCCGCTGCATATCAGCCCAGATCCCGCAAGTGAACCGATCGTCCCACACAACACTACGATATTTCATATCACCGAAGTCACAGACAAGTTTGTTATCGTTTTCGATACGAGTATCCTTCCAGAAAATCAATCTCGGTGGATGTCTTCATACTGAGAGTCCGCATTCACAATCACTCCATAGGATAGAGAACATCACTAAAACTCATTCAACACAGATACAACAACATCACACACATGCACCAACATCAGTAGACAGATCAACAGTTCGCGCCGTGGATGTTCCATCAGTTTTTCGATAGATGCGCAGATATCCAATCTTGGTCTTCGGATCAACCTCTATTGGCATCCCCAGAAAATCGGTTCGCCATTCCACAAAAACGTGTCCTCAGGGGAGGGATAGATTTTCGGCATTGGAGATAGCCGACCGAACATGGATGTGAATGCATCAATATCTTCCTGTGTGGCCCAACCGATCATCGCCGTTCTGCACATTCGATATTTTTTGCAACCCTCCTCTCGGAACACAACTAAAATGCACTCGCTGCATTCCATGCATCACGAACAGATTTGACCTTGTCACTTTCGATGGATCGATCGTGCCCGAAGACAATGGTGGGATCATGACTGTGTTGATGCAGTGGACAGATTTCCAGAATCACGATTTTCACATCTTCCGATACACCGAGCAAATGTCGAAACACATGCTGAAGATGGGGATGGCATGTGTCCGCTTCCCACCCACCAAAAGATGGAAACTCATCAGCCCACACTTCAAGTGCATATTCTTCGCCACAACAATCACATATCGTACTATCACACTTCCAACACGAATCGACGAATGCGAACTCTGGATCGCACATTCGCGTGATCGGTTTAAGAATCATTCACATCGCCCACTTCCTGGTGGAGAAAAGTGGCATATGATGCGGTTGTATCATCCTCGCACCACATGCCACGATCGTGCTCACATCATAGATCCGTCCAAGGCCAATCCACCCACGACAATGTCAATTCCGCCGCGGGTTTGACAATTATATGCATCCGTTCATACGCTTTATCGATTTCCTCATCGAGTTGCACACGAGATTCGATATCAGTAAAATCAATCTTCGTGTAAAAGAATGACTCAGTATTGTCACGCAACCACACCCGCAAGTTCTTATCGAATTCTTCTCGTTGTACAAGTCGCCGAAACAGATGATAGATTGCATCATTCTGAAATGTCACTAAGCCCTCGACATCAATGATCCCCGCCGACAACTCACTGGTGAATGGCGCAATAAGATACGTAAGATCATCATTTAGATTTGGAACGATGGGATCGCTCACGGTTGCCATTCGCGGAACTTTGTAACAGAGAAACAAACTGTTTGCCATGGACTACAACCTTCCTTTCAGCCATGTGTTGTCGCCCACTTCGTGGAACCGCTGGACGAACGATTGATACAGTTCTCGATCCGAGATGATATCCCACACCATACACATCACGATTTGCAGAGTTTCGACCATGGACAACAGTATGTCAAACAACGATCCAAGAATCACCACTGAAGTCACGATGACCACAGTGATGAGTCGGCTCACCACAAAAACAAACTGACGGATCCACCCCACGGGAATCAATCGATATAGCCACACCTCGAAGGCGAAGTACCGAGATGACGCGTCATAGGACATCTCCTTTGCAAACGATGCACAGAGCTTCAAGAACCATTGATGAAGTGCGGTCATACTCACAGAATCAATCCTCCTTCGTGGGATGAGTTGTGTTTCGCGAACGAAGCGCTGCAAGAATATATTCGTCAGATATGGGAGTTGTTAACGTGAGACGTGTTAATGGGCAGACACCGATGTTCATCACCATGGCAATGATCTCACAAATCGTGTGTTTGTTATTTGCCCGAAGGACTGCATCGCATTCTCGCGCCATGAAGATCGATGTGAGTGTTCCAAAACGAAGACATGTGAGTATATCGTCATCAAATAGGCCCGATTGCCGTGGAATGCTCTCAAGAATACCAGTCTTCGCTCCATGGAGATACGCCTTGAGTTCACAAAGCTCCTTTCCAGATCGGTCGGCACATGCATGTTGAAGCATGCACTTAAATGCGATGAACATTCCATACCGATCGAGACCATCCGCAAGTATTGCGCGTGTTGATTCATACTGCTCCATGACATGTACCGCAGGAACACTCGTACAGAGAATACGAGCAAGATCAGCCTGCGAGAGATCAAGCGCATGACGCAATTGTACAACAAAGGATGACATAGGCGCCCGTTTGATGTTAGCCATGAGAATGTACCCTTTCTGTGAGCAGATCAGCGAGTTCCACTGTTCCTGCGGGGTCTGTTTGTCCCATGCATGCCATAGCCCGAGTCTGTACTCGCTGTGGAATGGCTCTTCGACATACTTCGATTTCTTGACCACATGTTCGACATGTAGTTTCTTTTGGATATCTAACAAAAGTACACATCCACGTCATATATGGCGTCAATGTCTGTTCTTCGTTGGGCAATCGAAGTTGCTCATATACAAGTGGATGTGAGTGGTGCATGACACAAAGAATGATGTCATGTGTTCTGGCTGCCAACGCCTCGGACACATCATGCCCAAACTTCCAGAGATGCATCCGGTTTGTGATGTGGTAGATTCGACGAGCCGCCTCGATGGAATGCCGATCCATCCAGACCATCACATATAGATACATCGTCGCATATTTGATCACAACACATCATCTCTTTTCTCCGACGACGAAAATACTGAGTTCATGACATTGTATGCATCTGAACTACATGGCGGCCGGACATATGCAATTTTGAAAACAGATGGTTGATTCTTGAGAACGGATGTGTACAGTGGCATCAATTCTTCAGGGACTTCCCGCATACCCGACACCTGTTTGACCACATCGGACGAATCACCACGCACATATATGTCGGTGATATTACATTCTTTTGCGAGTTCGAATAATGTGATGAGCCCACAATATTCGGCTTCAATCTGTGTTTTGTTGAGCAAGAGGAGTCCACGATGTGCTACCACAACCCCGCGCATATTGAAGATCACACAGCCACATGCTGCATGACCACGACAATTGACCGAGCCACAAAAGTACCCCACGTATCGATCAATTGCCTGTGAAGTGATGGACGGTGGCGGTGCAACAACCGGTTGTTGTTCGTGAAATGGTCCATGTCCCAGCAAGATACCCACAATGTTCTCCGCTACCTGGTTACTGCCGCCATAGAACGTGAGGAACTTCCATAACGATTCTCGATCGAGTTGTGCGATATCCGCATTCCGAATCTTTCCACGAGAGTCACGAGCACGGACATAGATGCCTGTGGTGTGTGCCCACGTATGGGTCTCATCACATTCTCGATCTGAAGCGATGGTGAAGGTTGGCTGTGGTGTCACATACCCGCTCGGTGTACTCATATATTGCTCCCTCCCAACGGTAGTTCATCAAGCATGATCAATGCACTGTTAATGAGCGCAAGTGCTTCACGGATGTTGGGTGATTGTTTATCGAGATGCTCATATGCTTCGGAGAGTGTACTGATCAGGATACTTCGTTGCTGCAAAAGTTCTTCGAGGAGTTCCTTGGACTTTCGGAGTACGTCCTCGGCAAACATGATACCATCAGGATCGTTTCTGTTGCGCCCATTATGCATGGTATCTCCCTTCATATCAGTCTAATATGTTGCTGGGGGTGGAGTGAGAATCTCCCCACCCCCAGATTAAGTTGCTCTAGAACGGTTTATACGTTTCGAGATCCATCTCGTCCCACACTTCAAAGGACTCGTGCGCTTTCCACCAGCGGACCACAACAGTTGTGAGCGGTACACATACAGCCTCATACCCTACCTTCACCACATACTGTGCCACGATCATCCCGGTCAAGACATCCCACGGCACGATCCAGGCAAACGCGATGGTGATGAACAGTCCTGTGTCAAAGACTTGACCAACGAGCGTCGATGCAATGGCCCGGAACGGAAACCACTTCCCTTTAGTCCACTGCTTCATCACAGAGATCGTCATGCTGTTCGCCCAATCGCCCACATAATACCCGATGAGGGAGGCGCACACGATCCGAAACGTTGTGCCAAAGATGGCATCGAATGCGGGCTGGTTTGCCCAGAATGCAGGGAACGGAAGCACCGATGCCACAGCAAACACCACAACCATCAGGAAGTTCATCGCGGTGTTCATCTTGATGGCAAGCATGGACAATCGCATCCCATACACCTCGGTCATGATGTCCGAAATAATATAGACGATGGGATACACAATGACCGCCGCGGGCAAGATATATCCAGCCACCTGGATGAGCTTGCATGCAATGATATTGCTCAATATCAACGTCGTTGTATAGACAATACAGAGCACCAGAAACATGGGAGTGATACGAGCTTCATTTGTCGAACTCATTCTGTTGGGCTCTCCTTTCGATTAGACGAATCACATCGATCCGCAGCATTGTGGCATGTGGGCTAGTACCTACAAGAAGATGTTGTCCCGACGCAGTATCAGAAAGCGAATGTGCTGTCATCCCATGTGGTAGTGCCAACATGTGTTCCCAATCCTCGCCATTATTAAAAGAATACAAGATCTCACCTGTAGCAGAGATTGTCAGGAACGTCATACCATTTATCCAGGCAAAAGAGCACTTCCCATACAGAGCATGTGACACTTCTTTCGCGCATTGATGCCAACTCTCACCACGATTTGTAGTCCTGTGAATGATACCGGTGGCGGCATTCGCCGCCACAACGATATCAGTTTTTGGAATTCGGAATGCGGTGTAGATGTCCTGTGTTGTACCCGTGGACCTGGTTTCTGGCTCAATATGTGGTTCAACAGCGTACATATGTTTATGCTTCCATGTGTGTCCGCCATCGTCGGATTGGTAATAGTCCCCCGCCCGCAACACCATGGTCATAAGAGTCTTGCCCCCAAGATACACCATATTGTCCACGGGTAGAGGAATCGACGAAATGTGTTCCCACGTTTGTCCCTCATCGGTGGAGTTGTAGACTTCCCGTGCGTGCGGTGTCTTGATATGACAGATCACAGAACCATCATCAAGTTCGATGATGCTGGTGACATTATGTGTCCATCGACGATCCGTCTTTATGGCATCAAAATCATAGACGCATTCCCACGCCGCTCCATATGTCGTCGACCATGTCGTCGACCGCCACAGTTTAGGCAATGGACCGTTCGATCCCATGAGTATCGTTCCATTTTTCAGGATGCAAATGGCTGTCACCGAATAGTCTGCAAACGACTCGCGTAGACGTCGTTCCCATGTTACACCATCATCTGAAGAGACACATACATGACCAGGTGCGCAGAGACCCGCTACAATGTTTGGTCCACTCCGTCCAAAACATTGTACCCGCTGATCGATGCTCAAATCGGTGGGCACAATCTGTTTCTGCGCGATCATTGGCATCTTAGCATCACTCCTCACACACCGCCAAATCGGCATCATACATACATCCGAATCGATCTTTCGTTACGGCGAGTTTCCGCATCGCCAACATGGTTCTCTTCTCCCGGTAGTCAGACAACCGATTCCACGCCCCGATCAGTGCAGAATCTCGTTCCGCATCCGTCTCAAACTTAGGGAACGGATTGACAAGCACTGCGGGATTGGCTCGCCGTAGCTGATCACAAAACTGATTCAACGACGATATTTTGAGCCATTCATATGCGATGGTACTAAACACCAGTTCCTCATGCATCCATCGTTCCCCAGAAAAATATGCCATGTCCTCCACATCAATCACAATGATCTCGGACATTTTTGGCTGATATGATTCAGGATCGAGTTGTACGGTGCATTTTGCCGTGGTGATTTCCTCGCCACGAGGGACCACAGCATATGCTTCAAATCGATCTGTGGGGCAAAAATCATCATCTGTCATATTCTGGCGGGGTAGCACTGCCACATATTGATTCCGATATCGATCGTGGACAAGCGTTGTGTTCTTGGACGACGGGACATATGATTTATTTGTGACCGGCATATGAGTCCTCGGAGAACTGGTTTGAGGAGTTTCAGTCTCTTCGACAATGTTGGCCTGATGAAGCAATTCGATTGCTCGTTGTACAATGATCTGTCCAACACCATAGCCATCGACCATGCCATCAACAAGCAACTGATGCGCCTTCTGTACAGAATTAAGAACCAACGAAGATGCGGTGATTTGCATAGGTTCATCAGTTGTTACAGTCTGCGAAGCCGATGAAACTTTATTCGTATCGATTGATTTTGTCAATTCCAGTACACGGTTCTTCATACAATCAATGATATAACGACGACTCCGCGAACCTGGAATGTTGAACCCTGTCTCCCACCTCGATACACACGAGATCGATCGTTCGCACATACAGGCAAACTTGTACGTCGACAACCCAAGATCACAACGAAGTTTTCGTATCGTTTTGCCAATCTCGAAATACATCTTCGAGCTCCTCAACGATGTGTCATCCATCATAACACGAAGACGATCAATGCGATCAAGCAGCTCTTTTTCGTTAAACTGCGACGTCATTGTTATCCATCCTTTCGTGTCTAGTTGATGACGCGCCAGTCGTTTTGAAGCTGCGCGTTTGTCTGCTTCATAACATTCTTGTGATTCACCTCCACAAGAATCCAATCACTGGTATCAAACAACATCATAGTAACCGCACGCATATCTAGAAGACCAAGCGTTGTTGATGTTTTGTCGATACGAAACGATATGTCCAATTCATGCCGTTTAAGAAAGCGTTCCACGGCATTAATGTTGTCACCAGTCCACTGGAGTGCAGATGCGCGGATTCCAAGGTAGTTATGACCGACTTCGAGTTGACGAGCCATTTGATGGGATCCTTTCCATATCAGTCAATACAACGCCAGTCGTTTTGAAGCTGCGCGTTTGTCTGCTTCATGATACTCATATGCAGCACATCCACAAGAATCCAATCACCCACCTCAAATAACGTCATGACGTTGGTGAGTGTATTCAGAAGTCCAAGCGCTGAATCCATGGTGTATGCGCGAAACGGCATATTGGTCCTATCTCGCCGAAGAAAACGAACAACGCTTTTGATGTTCCCACCCGTCCACTGAAGTGCATGCGTTTGGATGCCATCGTTCTTATGCACAACCGTATACACACCAGGTGTGACTAGTTCGGTGGTCTCTTGCTCACTTTGATTCAGATCAACAGGCTTCGGATTCACATCGACTTTGACCTCCTCTCCAGTAGATCCACGAATCGCAATAATTTGATCATGGTTGTTGATGCAGATGTGCGTCACATCAACACTAGCACCAGGATGTTGACGCACCATAGCTTTACAGACAAGTCCCCGAGGTAGCTTAATCCATCGTTCCTGTCCATTTGAGGGTACCACCATCCGACCAAACTCATTCTTGCATCGTTCGGTGGAACCATGAACATGTTTACAACATGTATGTCCAGGGTGGTCCACATGCTTGATGGATACGGTGGGCACGTCAGGAATAACAACATCCTTCGGCTTCCCAAGACTCACATTCATTCGCTGCTCCATAGCATCAAGTCGCTGCTCCACCCGATGAATCGCCTTCATAAGAAGATCGTTATTGTTATTCTCCATAGAATGACACACTCCTTTGTTAGGGCTTGCGTTGCTGACACCTTTCTCCATATTCGCAATTGTTGCCATAAACTGATTAAACATTCTGTTCTTGTGCCTCGATCTCATATAGTCTCACCACACTCTTCCGGCGAAATCGAACCCCTCATGAATCGAAGGAATGCAACGACATCGGCCATATTATACTGTATACAGTGTGCATCCGCGGTATTGAAGCTCACTGGACATGTCACTGTAACATCGGGCCCAAACAGTTGACTCAATAGGAATGCCCGCTCCTCATCGATGTTATCAAAATTAAATGGTGCATGAAATGGACTCGGTGTATCATGCAAAATGGACAACTTCGGGCACGCACCACACTTCTCAATGAAGTCATATCGCAACGCATATAATCGAGTTTCTTCGTCGGTGATTGTGGACACAAGTTCCGCATCAGTCATCCTACCCACACGCCGCTGCTCTGGTATGTTGGCCAACATCTCCTCATAAGAGAGCAGCTCGACTCCCTCGGGTATATCTGCCGGTAGTTGAGCAAGCAGCCGTCTGAGTATTCCTCATCGGAAAGTGCGACTTTACTAGGTTTCGAACACCCAGAAATCTGTACGTTAACATATTTCATTCGTTTTATCCTCCTCGTTCTTGCTTCTATTGAAGCGAATGAAATCCACCGCATGCTGCCACCAATCATCATACTGTGCACACCCTGCATCCGCCATATCAAAGTCCACGGGGCAATCCATGGTCGTTGGATCGAGTGGTACCCCAAACGTATCTCGTGCGCCATGTGACACCAACAACAAAGGGCATCCAAGACAAAAGCCCATATCGTCAAGAGTCTGCTTGCATTCACGTTCCTCTTCCTCGGTCATTGTGTTGTACAGTTCTTCGTCGGTCATCTTACTTCGCTCCTTTCAGATGCGTGGGCGGAAGGCAATTGCCCGTTTCGTCAGGAAACATAATCTTGTAGGGAACGCATCCATACAGATCAATCCGAATCCGTGGGTTTGGATTCGCGCACAAATCTTTACCCCACATTGCTGATAGCTGCACAGTGTAGCACTCAGGAATATACATAACATCCAATCGGTTCCACCGAACATATGCCAAACCATGATCGTTGGGCATCGGAATGGGGGTATCATCCTCCTCGGTAATAAATATAGCATGTATCGCTCTGGAAAACGATAAAAGTGTCTGATCGACGGTGGGAAGTTTTGTCTTGTAAAATGTTATTGGTTTGCCCACATGTACTGGAATCTCATGAATGTCCGCCGTGACTATTGATCCATCAGCTTTCCGCCGAATGGGAACTATGGCATGTAATGTGGTCCGCATTGTTCCTGTGATTCGGAAAAACGACCATAGTTCCCAAATAAAATTAATATGAAAGTATGGATACACATTTGCTGGGATTTGTGGTCTGAGTTTACGTAGGGCGCGATCTTCTCGTGTACCAAAAACACATCGGGTTTTTACTACACACGAAATTGGTGCACGATTCGGATGATCTATCAATGATGGATCCGCATCCATCAGACATCCCGTACATCCATCGGGTACAACTGTACCGTTATTGGTGGATCTTCCTCGATATCCCAATCGTGTGACTTTATTCATTACTATAGGACCAATCTCGGGCCAATGCATGTTTTCGAGAACACCATTTTTCGATCGGACATCGTCTACAAGCCGAGTCTTCACATTGCGCATACTGAACCTGCCTAAAAGCTTTGTGTTGGACCGTTCTGCTGACAATGTCGTGTCGGTCAATCTCAGAGCACCACGAATAACAAACCGCGGAAGGACGTCGGTTGTACAACATCTGAGTGTTGATGTGTGTGCACGCATCGTCCCCATGAAATCCACACCAAGCAACTTCGTGTCCATCAGTTCAACATGTGACTGGATGGATGTGGATGAGTTTATGACTAGACATCCATCCAGATACCCAGTTCCGCAAAATGGTTGGTGTACCGACCCGAGAAAAACTGAGTTCGCAATCCCAAGCTTGTGATCTGGATCCGACCCTTTGATTCCACTTGATATGGTTGTAGACACATCGCCATCATGTGGATACATATAACGTATCATCGATGGACTTCCAGATGTTTCTAGAGATGATACGGGATAATACAACATTGTGCTGTGATGGCATGCGTCGGGAATCATCGGATATAGAATACCCATCGATGAGTTGACAATCTGCACGTTTTTGTATATGTATGATGCGGTGTACTCCACCGCATCATCCAAGATGTCCACATCCATATTCCGTTGTGTATCAACTTGATTTTGTGCAGACACATGCCACAGATGGGTAAACGTTGACTCCACCGCCGACATATGATGAAACGTTAATTCAGAATCAACACACGAGTCGATCATCGTCGTACATCGACCGAGTGTATGTATGACGGGACTCATCATATGAAGGATAGAGGTTCCTACCAATCGTGCATCTTTTCCAATGGTAAGATGCGGAAACACCATCACCCGAAAACTGTCAAATGTGTTTTTGCTGAATTCCGACAGACTTCCCACCATAATGAGGGTTGGGTGTAGATATTCCCCAAACTCCAAAGTCCGTGGTAATGATGTCGATGTCATATCGCACACCGGTTGTTTTACAGCATCCATATTGATGCGGTTATCGATACCAACAACTGCATTGTCTTTGATTTTGATGATCGCTTTTTGTGCTAAACGATCAGACCAAACCATGGATTCTGCTGTGGTGCCAATGTACCCACAAAACGTGGCACCACACTCACATTCGATGGGAGGTCCATTCACCTGAGCGACTTCTGGGATGACATAGACCTTTGCCGTATCCGAAATATGAACACCGTCGCCCACAAGAAGCTGGCCACGTATCCACGCAAGTCGATCAGCCTCCACGGTGGGCAACATCACATCATCGATGTGGTACCAGTTAAATTCCATGTTGCCCACAACTGCATCATCAGTCACACGTGCGGAACCAAATACCGCGGCGTTCGGTGCAATCCAACACGATCCATCCTGGCTGAGATTGTGTGGACCCTCAACCAGGCCACCAAGCATACCATCAGACTCCCGATAGATATAGTACAATTCTCGTGTACATTCTTCCTGGATTACAGTGTTATGCATTTGCGACACAGCATGCATCCATTCGGTGTCCATCGTGTTGTACGCATGATCATCAAATCGAATTCTACGTTTTAACCTGATTGTATCGAGTGTTGGTACATTGGTGACGGGGTGCTCATATAGGATTTTATATTTCATCTACACCCTCAACCCCTTCCAGAAGGTCAGAGGCCACTGCTTCCGAACCCATGTTCCCCTCGTTCGGTAACATCCATCATCGTCGTTTCAGTAAACAACGAATTGGATCGGAGTGCATCCCAGCACAGAACCAATCGCATCTGAGCAACACGCATCCCATGGCTGATGGTGAACTCCTTGTCATCCGAGTTGTAGAGTACCACCATGATCTCGCCGCGGTAGGCGGGATCGATCTCTCCACCCAGAACCATGATACCATGTCGAGCCGCGAGTCCCGACCGAGGTCGAATCACTGCGCCCATATGCGGCGGGAACTGAATCATCAACCCAGTATGCACAACGACTCGTTGTTTCGGTGGGATGTTGAGGATTGTGTATTCGTTTGTGCCATGTGCTACCCATTTCACCATGGGATCATCATCGGGCGAAATGTATGCGCTGAGATCCCAACACTGCGCATTCACATGGGTGTCGGGATCATGTCCCTGTCTGCTGGGAAGAGTGGCTTTCAGATGTAGTTGATGTCCCACAGGAGTGAGGACATTCTCACTCCGACAAACACACGCAATCGACTCTGGGCAAATGGCGTTAAGAATCTGCTGCGATGTGAGTGTTGTCATGATAGTTTTCCTCCTCACTCCGTCCGATACACATTGATCTGCGTATCGTTGAGACAGTTCTCTCGCGCATTCCAACTCGTTGCGAGAGAAATACGTTTCACATTTGGGTCCACAACAGACACATGTTTCAAACTGTTACAAAGCTTCGCACAGAGCGTTGATGCCAACCACCAAACCATTTCGTGATGCGCTGCCACAGTGGCAGTATACGTGACGAACTCATCATCTTCGGTGGGGACATAAGTGATCTTGAGCTTCTTGAAATGGATCTGCTCCATTTGCGGAATAACTTCCGTCTGCAAAAACGCATCGACAGTGGTGCGAAGTTCATTCATAAGATTGGTCCAATTCGTTTCGTTGTTCATTTGCACAACTCCCCTTCTCTGTGATGTTTGACAAGCAGTGTGTGAAGCAACAAACATAATACATTGCGCACAGTTCGGCCAAAGAACTCTCGACGGTCTTTATTAAGCGTACGAATGATGCTTTGTGTACTTGATTCGCAACGTTCTGGTTGAACGATGTTCCACAACGTCCGCATCTTTCGTGTATCAAGAATGATGGGTATTTTCTCCATGGGTTCGCCAAGAGCTTCAACCCGCTGACCGATCGCCTTCCATAGATTAATATTATCTTGTTGGCTTGTTGGGACATCACGTCTGAATCCCATGACTTCGGTAACATATCTAGGTCGGGCAGCATCCATATTCACGATAAAGATAAAGCCTGGATACCGACAATTCGACCCGATGATGTTGAGGTATCGCAGAATATGTCGGGCGATGTTTTCTGCCACAACACAATATCGACGCTGATCCCGTTCATAGGCATCAATGGCCAACATTATCCATCTGTCGTACCAGGAATATTGCCACGGTATGAATTGTGTGTGGGGGTGATCATCTGAACGATCTCGAAGACGACACGACATCTCCACATCTCGATAGAGATCATGTGACATATTCACCACACCGATTTTGGATCGATTTCGAATGAGTTGATCGATGTATGGTGTCACATACACAATCATATCATCGATGTTGTGATCTGGAATCTTTTTCCGAATAAGCGCAAGCTGCTCGGTGGTGACTGGATATGCGCCAAGGTGTTCATCTTCGTCATCAACGAATCGAATATATGGCACACATGTGTTGGGATCAATGATGTCCACCCAGATAGGAGGTGGTTGATACCGAAGTGTTCGTACTCCATCGAAACAGACACATACCTGGGGTTCGGTCTCATCTTGTGCATACATCCTGGAGATGAGATCGTGTTGGTATCTCGTAAGAATCAGTGCTCCATTATAAGCACGCGCAACAGACATTCTCACACACCATCCTTGACGCGACCTCGTCGAACTTCTGTTCGGGTGTATGGTATAACATATCGATACCTTCCCGCCGTTTCTGCAATGTATGCATCAAGGTCATTGACGTTGAATTCACCTCGCCGAAACGCGCCAACATATAGGTCTTCCGCCGAACCATACAACGCGTACAGTACCCATTTTCTCGGAGGTGTTGGTGTTGCCAAAATATTCTTCCATGGTTCCAGAGAAAGATCTCGGTTGAATGGAGAGCTGAAGAAAAACTCCGTCATATATGTGGCCACTGTGTCGAGATTGTATTGCAAATCATACATATTAGGTACCTGAGATGCAGTCATACACCGTTCAAACACAGTCCACAAGGAATTGCCCTGCTCACCCCAACAAACATGTCCTGACGCATACACATTCCCATAGGGAAATGGAATGACTTTGTTGCCCGTTTGGGAGATTGAGTACAACTTAAAATTTGATGATATTAATTTCGCGCGCAACGGCATTACAAAGATACAATGCGGTATATCCACCAACAGAATAGCCTTCTGTGGAGTGGGCCGAAATGGATAGCATGTGTGGTATATCCATCGACGATGCTTGGGAACAAACCACGCAAGCCGATCGGGGGATATATCCAGGATGATTACCGACGCATCTTTGTTGAACGCGTTGACATTATATTGTGCAACAATCCCCCGACAACACGATTCATCTTTCGGAATGGACATGGTGGTATGGGGCGCATAACTGTTGGTAGCAGCAATCCCGATAGGGATGATATTATCATGTTCCCCCATCGTCACTAACGGAATTCGAGTCTTTTCGCTGAGGTCACGCATTTTGTTGCGCCTCCTCCATCACAGCTACCGCTGAATCACATGCCGTGACAAAACCAAGCATCATATGACAGAATTGATCTGGCATATGATGCCACAACATCAGCATATCGTATGCGAATAAACACGCGTCTTTATCAAACTTTGAATATGTGTTATGATATCTTATATCATTGATGAGATATTTGAACACAGTGGCACACACTCTTATTTTTGTTGACCGAATAATCGGTGGAATGATGTACACCTGCCGGGTGTTAATGAAAAAGGATACAATTTTATTCGTACTTGCGGCGCACATCAGCTTTGCCATGTCATCCACCGACATGGCTGGTTTCACAAGAAACACACCATAGTACAGGATGATGTTTGTCATGAGACGGCGAAGCGTGTTCGTAACATGCCAGTTGAAAACATAATATGGGTCTTGTTGTCGAACACTGTCTACCAATATGTGCATGTATTGTGTAGCAACTGGTAAAAGTGTGTCTTCTAATGCAACATCTGATGCCACATCATGTTTGATGGACTGATAGATTTTTCTTGTCCATAGTGGAGAAGATGTCGATGCCGCATCTGATGGATCGTCGTATAGCAGCTTCAAACAGTTGACAAACATACACGAATCGCCTCCATTGGAAGAGGACTTGTGGATTCAAACGCTTCCTGTAACAAGGCAAGTCGTTCGTTTTGAAAGGACTCCGTTTCGTCAACACACAATTGTTTTCTGCCGGTTGTGAACAATGATCCAACATCTTTTTTTGATGCAAGTTTTCCAATCTTCGATGAGATAATACTCATATCCTGATTGGTATCGATTGCGTCATGTAGAGCGACTTGAACTTCGCTGGTTTCATCCAGCACCACCATCGATGTATCGAGATGCGATGAGTCGTGTATCAGTTGTTGTTTTTCTTCGGGTGTGAGATCTGTACCATCCAGCATCCACAAAATTGCATCATTGAACTCATCGACAGCATCCTTGATACTACGAGATACACAAAACGTACATGGACTCTCGGTGACAGTACTCACAACATCTGAAATATATGCATATGTTGGATCTGGTCTGTGTAGTCGCGTTATAAGTGTTGGTCCTATGCTCCACCCAAAACATGATGCAATATTTACCACACAAATGTTGCTTGGATTGTGACGTTTCCGCCATAACGAGGCGGCGGTGTTGTATCGATCAAGTACAGTAAGAAGAGCATACTGTTTGATTCCCATGGGCAATCCTCACCTCTCATGGGTCATACGTCTCGGTGGACGTCGACGATTGTCCTCATCAAAATCGTCGGCGTATGTCTGAAATGTGGGCATATCCATATCATATGCTCCGGTTTCCGCACCCACAAAGAACGAGTCATCTGGAGTGAATGTGACAGATCGATTAACACCAATAGCATGTGGCTGAACTGACGGAAGTTTGGGCTTCAACTTCTGTATATTTGTCCACACACATTCGGGAATGATTGGTTCGGCAAAAAGCTCAGTCCACATCAGCGGATAGAAGCCGCCCATATAAGCACATCGACAGTCCACATTCTTTGCTGGATCGAGGAGCGAGAAGTTGTCGATATTTTTGACCACCACGTTGATGGTCGGGAACATTGCGGTCTTCATCTCATCAGCAGTATCAGTGGCTGAGAAAGATATATTCATCGTGTGATGACTGTGCATCACAATGAGCAACATCTCATCGGCGGCAAGATTCTCCCCATACATCATCCCCGTGGAGATCGCTGACGCAACTTCTTGCTTCGGATATTTGGTGTATGTATCACCCGTTGTAGTATTATGGACAACCCAGCTCGTCACTTCGGACCGATATCGTTTGTATACCTCGGCCGATGTGAGAAGGAAGTCCATCAGCAGATCGAAGGGAGGCTTCTCGATGGACCAAATGATTTCCGCTGTGGTAGGCCGATGCCGAGGATTCTGGACTTGGGTGTATTCATAGATACCACTGTGGATGATAACTTCCATGACATCGGTTTTCACTGCCAGACAAACTTCACCATCCCGACAAATCGTTGGCATGTAAAATCCCACCTTTCACAAAAAAAAAAACAAATGGGACGGAGTTAGGCTAACTCCGTCCCAGACCTGGGAAGCTTCTAGCCCTTGGTGGCCTGAGTCGGGAACGACACCCGATACAACGTCGGAGTCACTTCCGTCACAGTGTTGCCCATCTGCCGGGCGATTTCCTTATACTGCTCGATGGAGCAGGGACACTCCATAGTCCGCCCATTCACCTCGATCAGAATCCTGGAAGAACTTTCCGTCGCAGCAGCATCCTGTCCACCCTGGACCGTTTTAGACGGACTAGCGGCGGTGTTCGGCGTGGGGGCCGTCTTGGTGGGATCTCCCGAAAGATCGAGCGGCCCAGCGAACCGGCGGCCACAATCCTTGCATAGCAGCACTCGTTCAGTACCCGCCTTGTTGTAACCCTTCTTGGTCCAAGCCGTAGACCCGCAATGTACGCAGCACACAATCGCATTGCTGGAGACAACGATATCGGCGGACAGTTTGTTGCTCTTAAAATTAGACATCTTATACTCCTCCTTTAGAATTAGTGAATATGGCTCGCCCATTGCCAAAACTCTCCCGCGCACAATCCCAAAAATCAGTGTTCTCCGAATCACTAATATGTTCGCTGGGCTCCGGCGATTCGGAGTTCCAAAACTCACATACTCTGAAGAAGTAATGCGAGTGGGCCCACGTCGTTTGTCATCCGATATCGGCCAAACTGAATCTCCGATACGGATGCCACGCCCACGGTGAGAAGCTCGGTGAGGACGCCAAACATGTTGACTGCGGCCATGTTATTCATTAGAATACTCTGGCCACCCATCTCGGCGCATGACACACTCATCTTCTCCTGATCGGTCACCTCCCCATCAACCCCACTAAAGAACTCACCAATGTCAAGACGCCGCGGCTCCAGAACCTCCACATTCCCGTACTGTTCGTATGGATTCGTCTCGCACGATAAATAATTTCGCGAGACTAAAACTTGACCATGGGTCCGTTCGTTTCCCGCATCGATGTACCAGATGGGGAACGTCTTGAACTTGTTGATGGTGGCCCAGATGAACCGACGTGTTTCCACCCGATCAACACACCCGAGGATAACATTCAGCCCACCCATGAAGAACAATGATTGAAGGGTGAACTCCATGGATTCGTCAAAGTACTGGGCCATTGCTGTGGCTCCGTATCGATGTGCCAGAACATCAGCTTTGTTTTTGTTGACATCGTTGTATGAGAAGTTCTGCCGGAGAATATTTTTTTGCTCGACTTTGTCACCGTCGATCAAAAAATAAATCTCCCGAGCATGCTTCTCTTCAGTACCTATTGCCCGCAGAAACTTCGATATGAGTGGGACGAGATAGCCACCCGTGCCACCACACCCGATCTGAATGATACGGCATTCGCCTTGTGTTTGCAAAACAATAACCTCGCTTTCGGTTAGATTTCCATGAAGTTTGGCAGGATACACATGCCAAACAACCCATGGATTTAATCATAATATAATATATATCGCAAAATCGGCGACGTTGCTCCGTCGAATGGGCCAGTTCTGAATGGCTCATATCAGAACTTGTGGGAATAAAGGATGTACATTTGGGATGAATCACATTAGAACAAAAGGTGAAAAACGGAAACATGTGCATCTCATTGAACACATAGATTAGAGGTGATCCGTTAATGCGCATGTTGTTCCAACTTCTTTGTGAAGACGACGAAGTTGTTGATATCGAAACCAGTACTCATGGCAAATATCAACGACCATACAACATTGAAGAACTCAAGAAATATTATCCCGACAAAGTAGATATACTGTTGAGCGATCCCGTCCATCGCTGGAGAGCAACAACAGGTATCGAACAGATTCTATTTGGAACAACTGTGGAATCTAATGACCAGACACCAAATCGTTAGAGATTTTCGCGATGCCAAACAGAGAGCATCATTATGCTATTATGAAAAAGTATCACACGACATAGATTAGAGGTGATCCGCTAATGCAAAGAACGTTTCGACTTCTATGCGAAGAAGACGAAGTTATCACCAACACATCTTCGGACCCACAGCTGAGTCCAGACGAGGCCGATGAAGCAAAATCGCTGAAGATGAGTCCCGCAGACTATGTCCAGTACCGACGAGAATTACTGCGGAAGGCGGAAATGCTTCGGCGCATCAACGAACAAGCACAAACAAATCCCTCGGCGGTGGCGCGATTTGGAAGTCAGGAAAACCCAGAGGGTGGCATAGAACAAGTCGCAAGCTTTGTCACAGGCACCACAGCGAGTGTTATGCAAGGCGCCACCATGATGCTGGTCACTGGTGCTGCTGCTGATTATATTGGAAAAGCAGCGGGCAAAGTCTGGGACATTCTAACGGGTGGTTTTGGAGGGATTGACGCCGCAAATGCGGCGTATGCTGCCGATGCCTCAGCTCAGGTTGGGCAGAATATCACGGGTGAAATGATTGACAGCAGTCGGGGTGGTGTGGTAACAACATCCATGGCATGGCTTGCCATTGGTACAGTGGTGGCATATGCGTGTATGAAACTCTATGAATGGTTCCGTGAGTGGTGGGAGAAACGACAGTCATCAAAGCAACAAACTGCCGCATTTCAGAATGTTACAGAATCAACGCTGTGTGATATGTCCTACATCAATCGTCGGTCATTTGAATTGTATGCGCTTGATGAAATGTATGTTCCTTTGCAGGAAGGTTTCTTTGGAGACATCGTTCAATGGGTCAAGGGTGGCAACACTGACAAAGCTGTAGACAAAATGGTGGGCGTAATCAACAAAAGCTTTGCTGCAAACACTGGCACCACAGATCGCATCATTGTGGCAATGAAGCAAGGAAAGATCACAACCAAGCAAGCGAAAGCACAACTCACCACACTCGCTAAAGCAACACCGAAACTTGTTCGTGCCGCCAACGAAGGACTCAAGATCAAGAACCAACGTAGATCCCAACAATCTGCGGCATGATTTAGTGAAGTGAGGCGACAATTACGATGGCATCAACTTCTGTGACATATGATGATCTGTATGCGCTCAATATGAAGCTCATCACCACATTGAAATCAGGTCGGAGTACTTTTAGTCGATCAGATTTTGCGAAGATCAAAACCGCGGCACCCTCGGTGTATTCCACCGCACTCGCGGTGTACAATCTTAAACGCCCATCCGATACTGTGCGTCACATTCGAGACATTCTAGATGCGGATGTTTCGCTGCTTCGATCCGCAAACATCGAACAACAAGATGTACTCACAAAACAACACAGCATCATCAGCCGCGGGTTAGATGGCTTGGTGGGTATGGCATCGAACGTTGTGTCCTATCTCGTGGACAAGATCTCGGGAGCTGTGATTATCCCTACAACAGTGGTATCGGGTCTCATTGCCGCGCTTGTGATGGGGACATACACAGCATATCTAAAAACATTGAGCACAGCATCGAGTTTATTTGTACCGTTTCGACTTGTTCCAATCACAGAGGGCGATTTAGAACAACTATTGAATACAGAGCCGCATTTTATGGGCCAAACAAACCTCCTCCCGTTGGATGAGGTGATTGATGTGTCCACCGCCACATTGGCGTTGGTTGGCGCATTGTTTCTCAAAATCGCCATCGCATATTCGTTTGGCATTGATTACAAGCGGAAGAAGGAAACGTTGGATGCGGCGCTTCCTGGCGCTATGAGTATGTTGTTGAATCCGCTCGTGGTCATCATGGTGACTATTGGTACCATTGTCAACGAGTCGGGTATGACGTTTTAACACGAAGTTCCATCACATTGTGAGGTGACGCAATTCCATGTCTCGAACTCAAAACTTAGAAGATATGCTCCGAACACTGCAGGGTCTTGAGTACGCGTTGCAAGAGGCGGACGATGATGGGGGCACCAAGAAGAAAGAGAAAACCGAGGACGACGATCTCGATTTGTCTCTTGACGATGAAGAAGGTGCGGACAAAAAGTCAGTAAAGGCACCAGACATTGATGATGACGCACTTGATTTCGGGGATGAGAAATCAGAACCAAAACCAAAAAAGAATGCGCCAAAGAAACAACCACGCAATACTGATTTTGATGATCTGTTTGCAAAAGCTGATATGGAAAAAGATGCAGCAGCTCCCGCCGATGCTACGGGTGTTGATGTGAAAGATGCCTTCAAGGTCATCGAAGATGCCATCAAGGCGGGCAAGAAAGTGAATCTCAGCGTTGATATCAGTGAGTCGGCGGGCCAGACGATGATCTCATGTCTGGGTGATCAAAAAACACGAGGTGATGTTCCTGTGACTAATCGAGAGACAGCCGCGGTCAACGAACTGCGGAAACGCGGATACAAAATTGATCCTCCAATGAATAAATCAACAGATCTCAGCAATATGGATCCCGCCACCATGGCCATTCTTGAATCGTTGGTGACCAAGGTTCAGGAACTTGAGGAACAACTGCATGGCGCCCAGTATGGAAACTTGAACGAGAGTTCAGGATCCTACGATGCTCATCAAGAAAACACATATAACGAACTTATGAATGCGCTTGATGAAGCTGATAATGCGCTGAGCAACATGTGTTCCGTCATCGAGATGCAAACGGTGGCGGAAGAAACCGCCACCGGTGTAAAGATTGTGATGGATGCCCGGGCTCATGCGTTGCAAGAAGCCGCACTGCTTGAGCAGGCTCTGCTGATTCGAAGCCTTGATGCACTCGCCGAATCAGTGAGCCGCGGTGTGAGTTATGCAAGCCTGACATCTCGAGCTTATGAACTTGAAGAGCTTGTGGAATCACGGATGATGGCGCCAGAAGTTGCGGTGGGTGTGATGAATGCCCTCATGGAAGCGGAACTCACCGAACCCATGGTGGGTAGCAACAGCGATATGACGCCCAAGGCATATGAGAACGCTCCCGAGTATATCAACAGCACTTTTAAGACACCCAGCATCACAAAGTCAAGTTTTTTTGATTCGGGTGCCGGGTTCTCGGGGACCGGTGTGACCTTCTTCCCACTCCCGATCGATCGCCATATCGATGAGAGCAAGATTTCTACGAACTCTGCCATCAGCTCACTTCACGAACACCTGATCACCGATGATGGATTTGATGTTGTGGGAGCCTCCCGGGCGTACCTCTATCAGAAGTCACCGAACCCCATGGGTATTCAGGATTTTGCGATTCCCATCGCCATGGTGAACGAAAACAACGAACTTGTGGCGGTGCCATCGCTTCTTCGTACAGCCATGAATATTCTTGCGAACGACAACAACCTGGACATCTACAAGATCCCAGTGGATCAGCGGAACATGCTTCGTGAGAACTTGGAGACCTACCTTGTGGATCTTGACATCACGCCTCCTTGGCGGATGCCGCAGTAGTTTTTGATGTGTCGGAAGAAGGTGAATACTCTTATGGGATCAACGACAGGAAAGAAACGAATCTACATCCAAAACCATGGCGTGTTTAACATGTTCGGATATTCGAACATCAAACTCCCGGCGGTGCTTGAACTCACGGAAGAACAATGCCGTTGGCTGAATTCGAATGGATATCAGTTCCAGGAGTTCTCACAATCTGGATTTGGTGGAGGATATACTCCCATGCAGGTGTCGTCCGCTCCAGAGATTCAATCACGTATCACGTTTGGGAATCAGGTTGTGTTGACTCAAGCACAGTATGATCGTGTTCTTGAAATGCAGCGACATAATGTGGCGAATCAGAGTTCACAAAACGAACCAACATCCGATCAATAACAAGAGGAGTGAATAACATATGATGCGGTACCTGAATGAGGCAGAACAGCATAAAAAAAATCCAAGTTCCTATTGGGGTGTAGATCAACTTGCGGATTTTATTCGAAAGGATAAGATAGAAGAAAGTCGCAAGATGCCTTCTGATGCAAAGTATGGAAGTACATTGATGCGCAAACCACATGAGGTGCCCGCTGATGCCTCATCCGGATTGAAAGCCGCGGTTGATGCGGCGGCGAATCCTGGTTGGTGGCAACAGATCGCTGGTGCGTTTACTGGTGCGGGTCAGTGGATCGCTGAGCAAACCGGGAAGCTCATCAAAAGTATTGGCGATCTTCCAGTTAAAATGTCAAAATACTTCGACGAACAATTTGGTGGAAATGCTGCCGCCGTGAAATACGGCGTTATCGCTGTGGTTGGTGCTGCGGGCATCTATGCGGCATACAAACTCTATCAAAAGGCCAAAGAAAAGAGAGACGAAGTTGGTGGGGTTCCCGCCGAAGCCGTTGCCGAAGCCATGGATGCCACATGCATGTTCCTTGATCGACTCAGCGAGAGCGCCGAGGAAGAAGAGTCTCTGTTGCGTGTGGCTGATAAGGATGGTATGCCCAAGAAATTGACCAAGGCGGCGTTGGATGAGTACCTCACAACCAGCATTAAACTTGCAGAAAAGATGCTTGCTGACCCAAACTTTAAGGGCAAGAAAATGCTCGAAACGAATCTCGATAATGTGTACAAGATTCGCCTCATTCAGGAAATGCCCGGGATGTAGGAGGGACGAGCCCGATG
>ERZ795059.1443-NODE-1443-length-26531-cov-6.857531_pt1 | contig 26531 bp, 21 predicted proteins | sample MGYA00375143_ERZ795059 | MGnify/ENA primary metagenome ERZ795059 (study PRJEB30188, sample SAMN05720168) | activated sludge metagenome | isolation source: Anaerobic digester | place: USA | collected 2015-01-07 ... | reverse complement strand
TATGGGCGCGCTGTCCTCGGTGACCCGGAAGTTGTCGGAGTCAAGGCCGTACAGCGGGCTGCCGTCCCTGTTCCGGGCATTGACATAGAAGGCGACCACCGGGAAGCTCGCGATGTCGACCGAGGTTATCTCCAGACTCACGTTAGAATATCGCTTGCCCAGCGGCGAAAGGAGCACCACGGACTGTTTGTTGTAATCGAGGCAGTAGAGGTACCCGTCGCGGTCCGCCGCCGCGGCGACGAGACGCGAGACCGCGCCCGACGCGGCCGCCATCCAGGTCTTCGAGCCGCTTGCGGGATCGTATTGCAGCAGGCCGTTCCTCTCGTCCGACACGAGAAGTCCGCCCTTGAACCGCGCGATGCCGCGCGGCGAGTCCATATCGTCTATTGAAACATTCTCGATGAAGTTCCCCGAATCGTCGTACACGGCAATACGCTTGTTGCCGGTATCGGTCACGTACACACGGTCGCCATGGACCGCGACGTCGGTCGGCTTGGAGAGCTCGCCCTCGTACTCCCCCTTCCTGCCGAATTGGAGTATGAACGTGCCTTTTTCATCGAACTTCTGGACCCGGTTGTTTCCCGAATCCACGACGTATATCCGGCCTCCGGCGTCAAAGCAGACGCCCTCGGGACCGTGAAACGCGCCCTCCCCGCTTCCGGACTCGCCGAACCGCGAGCGAACGGTTCCCTTCGTGTCGAGAAGAAATACCCTGTCGCCCCTGAAATCGGTGACCGCGAGAGTGTTGCCGCGGCAGTCGATGCCATAAAGCCTGCCGTTGAGGGAAGTCTTGATCGAGAACACGCCCCGTCCGTTCGAGTCGAGCTTGACCAGTGAGCCGTTCGAAAAAGACGTGATGTACAGGCTCTTCTCGTTGTCCACCGCGATATCGGCCGGCCCGTTGAAATGGAAGCGCGGGTTGGCGGACGAGCGGTACGTGTCGGAAACAACGTATTCCTGCTCATCACCGGACCGGTCAAGGACAGTGTCCTGGAACCGGGCGTTTTCTATTTTAGCGGCAACGGCAACATTCTCCGGATATATCTCGAGCAGGCTTTCCCATTCCTTCACCGCGGCCTCGGTGAAACCGGCAAGCTTGTATGAGCGGGCCAGGTGGTCGCGGGCGGTATAGTAATCGGGATATTCCCTGATCGCTTTCCGGAAAAACTCGGCAGCGGCCATGTACTGCATGTTATTGAAATACCGGGTCCCCTGGCGGTAATATTTCTTGGCGACCTCGAACCTGACCATGTCCTTTATCTCGGAATAGGCCACGAACGGGTAGGAACAGAGGATGACCGTCAGTATGAAAAGGCACCCCGCGTGCTTAATGGGATAACGCTGATTCACCGCAAACTCCGGATTGTGTTTTCCGCGATCAGCCCTTTTTTACTGCAGGCGATCGACCGCTTCCCTCTATTATTTATTATCGTCTTATTTCCCGCGTGAAATCCTCAAAATTTCATTCGCGGATGTACTGAAGCATGAACCCATCAGCATATCTATCATCCGATGAGACATAATGCAAGGTTTTTTTTCCAGGCAGATAAAAATCCGACCGCACCCCGGTCCCCTGCCCGGCCGGAGCAAAATCTCCTTGACGGAGCATGGTTTTATCATTATATACTCTTTTGTAACTATACCTGACCACGTAACGAGGTCCTATGCGCATAATACTCGTGCCAACCCTGTCCGTCATCTGCGTCCTGGCAGCCTTCGCCGGCTGCAAAAAAGATCGCACGGAACCGGCCGCCTTCAGGGTCAATGCTGTTATCGGGCAGGTCGGCATAAACACACCGGAAAACAACGCCCGTATAGGCGCGCTGCTCCGGCCCGGGGACAGGATCATAACCGGGAGCGCATCGATGGCGATCCTTCATATGCCGGAGCGCTCCGGGATCAAGATTTACGAGAACACGGAATTTCTCATCACCGAGGCCCGGGTCAACGAGAGCGGAGCGGCAACGGACGCGCGGTTTGACCTGGACAGCGGAAGCGCCTTCTTCGCGATCGAGAAGCTGGCCAAAAGCAGGACCGTAACGGTAAATTCCCCGACCGCCGTCGCGTCGGTGCGCGGGACGTCCTTCAAGGTCGAGGTCAGCGGCGCAGGGAATGGAAAGAAGTCGTCCCGGACCGGCGTGTCGGTGGTCGACGGGACGGTGGAAGTGGCGGCGAAGAACGCGCCGGGCGAGACGCGCTCGGTAACTGAAGGCCACACAGTAGTCATGGCCGGCGACCGTGTCGCTGAAGACACGAAAAAAATGACGGCGGGCGAGCTCAGGGCTCTGAAGACGCAGGAGACCGAGATCAAGACGTCACTGGGGCAGCCGGAAGGGAAAAAGGCAGAAGAGGTCAAAGAAGAAAAAACGGCTCCACAGGCTGCGCCCCCGGTCCTGAAATCCGAACAGGCGATCAGGGAATATTACCACAAGCTGGAAGAGGTCAACCTCGACGACGGCTCGGTCCTCATTGGAGCGGTGATTTACCAGGACACCAGGGTCGCCCGGATACACACAACCGCCGGCGTCGTCCAGGTCCCGACCGGGAGCATCGTCACTATCCGCATCAGGTAACCGCGCGGGTGAGGCCCTCTACCCGCCGGTCACTTGTATTTCATCTCGCTGATCTTGCTTTTCTCAATGGTCATGGTCGTGTACCTGGTCTGCACCGTCACGGTCGTCCGCGTCTGCGACACGATCCTGCCCACGATCCGGCTCCCGTCCGTGAGGATGATAGTCTGGGTCTGGGGCGCGTCAACAGTGGTTTCGTCCGGAACCGGCTTTGCCTTGCGGACCGGCGCGTTGCCCAGGAGATCGAGAACGGCGGTCATGTTATATTGTGTGGCGATGTCCATCGCCGTCATGCCCTTGACGTTCTCAATGCTTTTATCCGCACCGTGGTTCAGCAGCAGGCGCACCATGCCGTCAAACCCGTAATACGAGGCTACTATCAGCGCCGTGCTCTTCTCATCGATCGAGCCGTACGACTTCTTCGACCTGAAGTTGACGTTCGCGCCGTTCTCGAGAAGGAATTTCGCCACGTCGTAGTAGTTGTAGTACGCCGTCCACAGCAGGGGCGTCCAGCCCCAGCGGTCGACCGCATTGACGCTCTCCCCCTTCGCCATGTATTTCTTCACGCCCTCGATGCTGCCGTTGATCGCTGACTTCGACAGGGAGCCGCAGCCGGCTACCAGTAAAACCGCAGCAGCAACACAGGTGATGCCGCGCGCCGTTTTGTTCATATTTCTCATCATAACGCACCTCTGCTATCATGTCATTTTGACAATCCGCACACATGCGGACCATCGCCTGATACGTGTCACGAAGACATGCAAAAACCGGAGTTATTTTTCTATTCAGCACAGGCCGGGAATTAAAACAACTATTTTTTATCTTGAAGGCCTGCCGAACGTACCGCCGCGCCTGCCATGGATATTTATGCCGGCAGCAGGTTATCCGTATTTTTTAACATTTTCGAACTATTTTTTTGATATTCGCCCTCACAGATGTTATACTATAACCACATAATCCATTCTGTTTCATAATGTTATAGTAGATTAATGAGAATTCCGGAAGGTGTTCTTTCCCTGCATGCCAAAAATATGGAAGGAGGAATCACATGCAATTCAAAGATTACCAGAATGTCCATGCTTTGCTCACGGAAACAGCTGAAAGAATACCGGATCAGAAGGCATTTTCCTGGATCCCGTCGCCCGGGCGGACTGAATCCGTAACCTGGCGGGAATTTTATGAACAGGTACGGAAAGCGGCAAAAAGCCTTGTTGCGCTGGGCGTAAAGAAGGGCGACAAGGTCAACATACTCAGCTACACCAGCTATAAATGGCTGCTTACCGACCAGGCAATCATGAGCATCGGGGCCACCACCGTGGGAATTTACCAGACCAACCTGGCCAAGGACTGCGCGTATATCATCAACCACTCCGATTCCGTACTGGTATTTGCCGAGGACACCAGGCAGCTGGACAAGCTCCTCCAGGTGCGGAATGATATTCCGCGTATTGGAAAGATCATCCTTATGAATGGGACCTACGAGGGTGACGGTCCGGTCATCCCGTATGACGCGTTCCTGTCCCTTGGCGAGTCCGTCCCCGATCACACGCTCACGGCCATGATCGACGCGGTCCATCCTGACGATATTGCAACCATCGTGTATACGTCCGGGACGACCGGTGTCCCGAAAGGGGCCATGCTTACCCATGACAATGCCACCTTCACGGTGCAGTCCGTGGTCATGAGCAGCGACCTCAGGCCCGGCGAGGACACCTTCCTCTTTCTGCCGCTGGCCCATATCTACGCGCGCCTGATAACCTATACCTGCATATACCAGGGCATCTCGACCACGTTCTGCCGGAGCATGGACACGATCATTGAAGACATCAAAACATCGCGGCCGAACTTCTTCTGCATCGTACCGCGGGTTTACGAAAAGGTCTACTCGAAAGTCGTCAGCGGCGCCGAGGCCAGGGGCGGCCTGGCGCTTAAAATTTTCAAGTGGGCCTTCGATACGGGGTACAAGGTCAGCGACCGCATCATCGCGGGTAACCCGATTCCCGCCGGATTGAAAATAAGGTACGCCATAGCGGACAGGCTCGTTTTCAGCAAGCTGAAAGAGGCCCTGGGAGGGAGGATACGGTTCTGCATCAGCGGCGCCGCCCCGCTCGAGCCGTCGATAGCCCGGTTCTTCCACGCGGCGGGCATACTCATCCTGGAGGGGATCGGCATGACGGAGAACATGTCCTATTCCCACGTCAACCGCATCAGCAATTTCCGGTTCGGCTCGGTGGGCACGCCCGGCGCCGGCATCGAGCAGTCCATTGCCGATGACGGTGAATTCCTGGTACGGGGAAGGAACGTCATGAAGGGGTACTATAAGATGCCGGCCGAGACCGCGGAGGCGATCACCCCCGACGGCTGGCTCCGCACCGGCGATCTTGGCCGGATCAGCTCCGACGGGTTCCTCATGATCACCGGCAGGAAAAAAGACCTGATCATTACCTCGGGCGGGAAGAACATTGCGCCCTCGGCGATAGAGGGCCTCATGATCACGTCAAAATACATCAACCAGTTCTGCGTGATAGGAGACCGCCGCAATTATCTCACCGCGCTGGTGACACTGGATGCCGAGAACGTGCAGGAGTACGCGAAAAACAAACACATTCCCTTTACCCGATTGCAGGACCTGATCGCCAACGAGGGAATAATCCACCTGATACACAACGAGATACAGGAAAAGAACAGGTCCCTCGCTTCATTTGAGAGCATAAAGAAATTCACCATTGTGCCGGAGTTTACGATCGACAACGACGAGCTGACACCGACGATGAAAATAAGGAGGAACATGATAGTCGAACATTATCGCGACGCGATCGCTGCCATGTACGAGGACATGACGGACTCTGAAATCGCCTTCATGAAAGAACGGCACATAGACCGGAGGAAAAAGCCGGACAGGAGGGGATCGATGATCGACCCGAGGGGTGAAGGCGCCATCGAGCGAAGGGTAGCCCAGCGCAGGATGTCACCCGCTATGTGAAGGCCGCGTTATCGACAGGACCGCAAGCGCTCCGGACCTATCCGCGCGCCTTCTTCTGCTTGATCATCTTCTTCAAGTATTGCCCCGTATACGACTCGCCGACCGCGACCACGTCTTCCGGCGTTCCCTCGGCCACGATGCGGCCGCCGTCATCCCCGCCTTCGGGGCCCAGGTCTATGATCCAGTCCGCGGTCTTTATCACGTCAAGGTTGTGCTCGATCACGACCACCGTGTTCCCCTTGTCCACCAGGGACTGGAGCACATCGATGAGCCGCTGGATATCGGCAAAATGAAGGCCCGTCGTGGGCTCATCGAGCAGGTAGATGGTGCGCCCGGTCGCGCGTTTTGACAGCTCGGAGGAGAGCTTGACGCGCTGCGCCTCGCCGCCCGACAGGGTAGTGGCCGGCTGGCCGAGCTTGATGTACCCCAGCCCGACGCGGTTCAGGGTGTCCAGCTTGCTCCGGACCGCCGGGATGCTCTCGAAAAACCCGAGCGCCTCCTCCACGGTCATCTCCAGAATCTCGTATATGTTCTTTCCTTTGTACCTGACCTCGAGCGTCTCGTGGTTGTATCGCCGCCCCTTGCACACGTCGCAGGTGATGTAGACGTCCGGCAGGAAATGCATCTCGATCTTGATGACACCGTCGCCGCTGCACGACTCGCACCGGCCGCCCGGCACGTTGAAGGAAAAGCGGCCCGGCTGGTAGCCCCGCACCTTCGAATCGGGCAGCTTCGCGAACAGGTCGCGGATCGGGGTGAAGAGCCCGGTATAGGTCGCCGGGTTCGAGCGGGGCGTCCTGCCGATGGGGGACTGGTCTATGTCTATCACCTTGTCGATCCGGTCAAGGCCGACGATCTTGTCGAACGAGCCGGGATACTCTTTCGATTTCATTACCAGCGACGCGAGCGCCTTGTACAGGATATCTATCACCAGCGTCGACTTGCCCGAGCCGGACACGCCTGTCACCGCGCAGAACACGCCGAGCGGGAACCGCGCGTTGAGCTCCTTCAGGTTGTTCTCCCGGGCGCCCCGGATCTCGAGAAAACCGTTCGGCTCCCGGCGGCCCGCCGGGACCGGGATAAACCGCTCCCCTGCCAGGTAGCGTCCGGTCAGCGACTTCGGGTCCTTTTCAATCTCCTCCGGTACGCCCAGCGACACGACGTAGCCGCCGTGAAGGCCGGCGCCGGGCCCCAGGTCCACCACGTAGTCCGCCTCCCGGATCGTGTCCTCGTCATGCTCCACCACGATGACGGTGTTTCCAAGGTCGCGGAGACGCTTCAGCGTCGCCAGGAGCTTCCGGTTGTCGCGCTGGTGCAGCCCGATGCTCGGCTCGTCCAGCACGTAGAGCACGCCCGTCAGGCTCGAGCCGATCTGCGTCGCCAGCCTGATCCGCTGCGACTCGCCGCCCGAGAGGGTCCCTGCCGCGCGGTCAAGGGTGACGTAATCGATGCCCACGTCGGTCAGGAACTTGAGCCGCACCCGGATCTCCTTGATGATCCGCTCGGCGATCTTCTTCTCGGTCTCATCAAGGCTGATGCTCTGGAACAGCTCGTGGGCGGCGCCGATGGAGCGCGCGGTGATCGCGTCTATGGTGTATCCGGCGACCTTAACCGCCAGGCTCTCGGGCTTGAGCCGCCTGCCGCCGCACGCGTCGCACACGATATTGGACATGTAGCCCTCCATCCAGATGCGCATGTCCTCGGACTTTGTCTCCATGTAGCGGCGGTGCAGGTTGGGGATCACACCTTCGAACGAGCGCGCGAAGCGGTATTCCGCGTTCTCCCGCTTGACCGTGTAATCGATCTTCTTTCCCTCGGAGCCGTACAGGATGATGTCGCGTATCTTTTTCGGGAGCTTTTTCCAGGGCGTGTGGGCGTCAAAGTTGAAGTTTTTTTCCAGGTTTTTTATCTGCTCCAGGTACCAGTAGCTGGTGGTCTTCCCCCACACTTCCAACACACCGTCGTAGAGCGATTTGTCCGGATCGGAAACGATCCGGTCCGGGTCGAACTGCATGATGAATCCAAGACCGTCGCAGGCCGGGCACGCGCCGTAGGGGCTGTTGAAGGAGAACATGCGGGGCGAAAGCTCGGGGATGGAGATGCCGCACTCCGTGCAGGAGAGCTTCGACGAGAAGAGGCGCTCCTCGGGTTTGCCGGCGCCCTTTTCCTCCACCAGGACCGTCACCAGTCCCTCGCCCATGTCCATCGACGTCTCCACCGATTCGGCGATGCGCGGCCGGACGCCGTCCTTTACGACCAGGCGGTCCACGATGATCTCCACCGTGTGCTTTTTGTTCTTGTCGAGGGTTATCTCCTCCTCGAGCTCGCGGACCTGCCCGTCCACCCGCACCCGGACAAAACCCTTCGCGCGCGCCTGGCCGAACTTGTCGGCGTGCTCGCCCTTCCTCCCGCGCACCAGCGGCGCGAGCACCTGGAGCTTCGTCCCCTGCGGGTACGTCATGAGCTGTTCGACGATCTGGTCGAGCGACTGCGAGGAGATCTTCCTCCCGCAGTTATGACAGTGGGGCACGCCGATCCGCGCGTAGAGGAGCCTGAAGTAATCGTAAATTTCCGTGACGGTGCCCACGGTCGAGCGCGGGTTGCGGTGCGTGGTTTTCTGCTCGATGGAAATGGCGGGTGAGAGGCCGTCAATGTAATCGACGTCGGGCTTTTCCATGAGGCCGAGGAACTGCCGCGCGTATGATGAAAGCGATTCGACGTAACGGCGCTGCCCCTCGGCGTAAATCGTATCGAAAGCGAGAGAGGACTTGCCTGATCCGGAAAGGCCGGTTATCACGACAAGCTTGTCCCGCGGTATCTCAAGTGAAATGTTCTTTAGATTGTGTTCTCGCGCTCCCTTGATGACGATGCTGCGGTTGCTCATATCAGCGTGACATTCATGGAACCGCACATGGGGCAGATGACGTCGACCTCTTCCTCTTCGATGGCGCTCTTTTTCTTGATGATGATGTCGTCCCAGCGGTAATCGCACTCTTCGCAGGCGTAGCTTACAGTCACCTTCTTTTCGTCGTCGTCCCAACCGGGCTCGGCGGGCTCATCTTCTTCGAGGCCCTCCTCGGCAACGACCGCTTCCTCTTCAACAAGCTCCTCTTCCTCGAGGCGCTCGGAGTCTTCCGTCAGCTCCTCTTCCTCGTAATGCTCTTCGTAATAATCGTCTTCGTACACTTCGTCTTCGTAATCTTTCTCATGGTAGTCGCTGCCCATAACCCCACCCTGCTTGTAAATTTATCTCACCGATAGCTTTTCTTCCATCCCGGGTAACTGTCTGCCTCATATTCACTTCGTAAAACCGGTCCTGAAAAAATCCACGGTGGGAATTTTTCAGGAAACTGTCAGTTACAAAATAACAACTTTTCATTACAGTGTAAACACGTGAATCAGAAAATATTACCCCTTTTTTTTGTCAAAAAAATAATTATTTTTTTAAAAAAAATGTCGGCATGCCCTTTATGATGATTTTCGGCAATTGGCGGGCTTTTCTGGCGGGAGACTGGCTTACTGGACAATTCTGTCGATTATATCAAGATTAATAGTTTCCTCGCCGGGCAGCGCATCCCTCGAAGGAAGCCCCGGACTTCTCGTTACGATCATATCCCATACGCCCCAGCTGCCCGGACGCCGGGCATGCTCGACGAATGTGAGCTCCACGGACCCGTACGAGGTAATATCCTCGGGAATCTCGAGTCGGTGGCAGCCGGCGATATCTCCCGGAACAAGGGATTCGATGAGACGCTTGCCCGTGCCGGGTGCCGATGCGTATATCTTCAGGGCCGAGACGGGTTCGGCCTCCCCGTACCGGTAGCGCACGAAATCGATCCATACCCGGTAGCGGACGCCGCGCCTGAGCCCGCCGATCGAAACCGTTGACCCGTTCTCCGACACGTATGCCGCGACATTGTCCACAACGGGCCCCTGGTCGTCTTCCAGTAGACTGCGCCTGCCCGCACCCCAGTCAGCCAGCTCGCGCCGCGTGAAGGGCGCCAGCCACCGCTTCATTAACTTTTCGGACGAAGGTGAGCCGGGATTGATTACGAGAATATAGTCGTTATTGCCGGATTGTACGGGAATGCAGAATGCCGCAGCCAGCAGACAGGCAGCCATGCACGTGAGGCTGATACGATGATACTTCCGCGTTCCCATGTGGGCCTGCCGCCGGCACCTGGCGAGGAAAAGGACCGGAAGGTCCTATTTGATCAGCCTCATGACCGCGTCAGGCCTGAGGTTCGATATGCTGTCTATGTTAGTGATCTCCGAGCGGCTGAAGATCGAGTCGACGTTCGACATGATGCCCGAGAGCCGGTCGCGGCCCACGAGGTCCGATGCCATGATATTGTCCAGCTCTACCTGGAGCTTCTTGAGCCGGCCGATGTCCTCGTTGATCATGTTCGTATTGGTATCGCGCTTTTCGTTCAGGGCCTGCTCGGTAACGTTCTCTGCCATGAAGCCTTTCAGGACCGGCGTTCCCTCGAACGTGACATTCTTCAAAATATTCTGCTGCTCCTGCCCGCCTTTTTTGAAGTCGGCCCAGAGCTGTTCGATGCCGTCCCTGATGATCTGGTTCTTCGTAAGCGATGACTGGATCTCGCGGAATTCGGTCTCCATGGCATCGAGGCGCGTGTTGATCCTGCTTCCGATGGAAACAGAATCCATTTTAACATCGGCCTTTTTCTTGTTCTGATTGCCTTCTTCCAGTTCCTTCTGGCTGTTTATTTTTCGCGCGGTGCCGAGAATGCCGTCAATTGATACTTTCATTTTACACCTTCCTTTGTGTTACTGGTGGCGATTTATCGCCGGGCGGTCCTTATATACGATTAATTAGATAAACACCAATAATAAATTTATAATATAAATTAATATATAAAATGTCAAGTTTTTTTCAGTTAAACAAGCTGAGCCAAGCTCAAGTTAGCTGTCATTCCCGCGTAGGCGGGAATCCAGAGGCCGGCACTTTTAATTATCATGCCACAATCATGAATTTCCCAATAATGCATCTTGTAAATGGATCCCCGCTTCCGCGGGGATGACATATCAAAACACCCTCGTTTGCTAGTCAGTCCCTTCGATTTTATCCATTTTGACCGAGATAAGCTTGGAAATACCCGGCTCTTCCATGGTCACGCCATAGAGCGTCTCCCCGATGCTCATGGTCTTCTTGTTATGGGTGACGATTATGAACTGCGATCTGCGCGAGAATTCGCGCATGAGGCGCACGAACCTCCCCACGTTCTGCTCGTCCAGGGGAGCGTCGATCTCGTCCAGGAAGCAGAAGGGAGACGGCTTCACCATGTAGGTCGCAAAAAGAAGCGCTATGGCGGTCATTGCCCTCTCGCCGCCGGAGAGCAGGTTGATGTTCTTGAGCTTCTTGCCCGGGGGGCGGATCATGACTTCTATCCCGCTCTCCAGCACGTTTTCCGGCTCGTTCAGCTCGATGGCCGCGTCGCCGCCCTCGAACAGCTGGCGGAATATCTCTGAAAAGTTCTTCTGGATGCTTTTAAACGTGTCCAGGAACATCTCGATCGAGGTCCGGTTGATATCCTCTATGACCGTGTAGATGTCATCGCGGGCCTTCTCGATATCCTTTTTCTGCTTGATGTAGTATTCGAACCGCTTCTTTAAATTCTTGTATTCCTCTATGGCCAGGTTGTTGATGGGGCCGAGTTCCTGGATCCGGTGCTTGATGTCCTGGCTCTGCGCCGTCATCTCTTCGAGCAGGCCGTCGCGCACCTTGATCTCGCCGATTTCCTTTATCTTTTTCTCGTATTCGATCCAGAGGTGCTCCTCGATGCTGTTCTTCCTGAACGAGATCTCGACCTGAGACTTTTCGAGGCTGGTTATCTTCTCGACGATGCGCTTGAGCTCTTCCTCGTCCTTTCGTGCCACGTTCTTGCGGTCGTGGATCGCGTTCTCGATCCCCGCCCGTTTCTCGGTGAGCCCGGTGATCTCCTTCATCAGGGCTTCGCTCTTCTCGTTGAACTCGATCAGGCGCTGGTCCCATTCCCGTATCTCGCGGTCGAGCTCCTCGATCTTTTTCTCGGTCCGGGCGATCTCCTCGCGGTAGCCTTCGATCTGCTTACGGAAGTCGGTGATCTGCGCGCCCAGCGATTGCAGGTGCTTCTCTATCCAGTCCCGCTCGGTTTCGTTGCGGGAGAGGTCCTTTTCCACCCGGGTGATCATCTGGTTGACGTCCTCGAGCTCCGCCTGCTCGTGCTGGATGTGGGTCTCCAGGGACGCGATCTCGTTCCTGAGCCGGTCGATGTCGTCGATCTTTCCCTGTATCCGCCGGTCCAGGCCCTCCTTTTCCGCGTGTATGCCGGTCTTGTCAAAGAGGATCGAGCGGAACCCGTCCTCGTAGCTCTCGAATTTCTCGATGTCCCGCCTGAGCCCGGACATGTCCACGGCCCGCAGCGCCGCGAGCGCGTCCGTGGCCCGGCCCTCCTCCAGCGCGGTCACCGCACCCCGGAGGCCCCCTTCCACGGCCGCCATCCGCTCGTCGATGCTGTTCCTGACCAGGACGCGCTCCGCCTCGGAGCCCTCCAGCTCGGCCTTCCTCTTCTCGATGGCGTCCACCAGCTTCCGGATGACCTCCTCGAGCAGCTCCCTGAGCCCGGCCAGGTCCTTTTCCGTTTCCTTGATGCCTTTCTTTTTTTCCTCGATCGAGTCGCGCGAGTTATGGATCGAGTCGATCTTCCTCTTGCGCGTCGTGAAGAAGTTCGCGAGCTTCTGCCGGTCATCGTCGATCCTGCGCCCGATGTCGACGCCGGACTGCTCCGACTTCGCCTTTTCCTCGAGGAGCCGCTCCAGGTTCTTCGTCCGCTCCAGGATCTTCGCCTCGACGCCCGTCCGGAGCCCCTGCTCTTCGGTTATGCGGCCCCTGTTCTTCTCGGTCTTGGCGTCGATGTCCTCCACGCGGATCTTGTAGGCGTGGAGCCGCTTTTCCAGCTCGAAGAGCTGGTGCTGGAGGTCGTTCTTCCGCTTCTCATCGACCTCGTTGTCGGCCGAGGTGGTGGACACCCGCGCCGAGATCTTTTCGCGCTCCATGTTATGGCGGTTGATGTCATCGAGGAGCTTGTTCTCCTTTTTCTCCAGGTCCCGGTAGCGAATGCAGTTGATTTTAATGTCAAGGTCCGAGAGCTCGTTCCTGAGGGAGAGGTAGACCTTCGTGGTCTCGGCCTGCTTCGACTTGAAGTCTTTTTCCCGCTCTATCTCCTTGATGATGTCGTTGATCCGGTCGAGGTTGTCGCTGGTCTCGGTCAGTTTTTTAAGCGACTCCTTTTTCTGGTACTTGTATTTCGATATGCCGGCCGCCTCCTCGAAGATATAGCGCCGGTCCTCCGGCCGGGTCGAGAGGATCAGGTCCATCTTGCCCTGCTCCATGACAGAGTAGGAGGACTTGCCGATACCGGTATCCATGAAGAGCTTTTCCACGTCCTTGAGCCTGACCGGGGACTTGTTGATCAGGTACTCCGACTCGCCGTCGCGGAAGATGCGGCGGCCTACGGTGACCGTGTCGGAATCGAAGTCGAGCACCCTGCCGGTGTTGTCGATGGTAACGAACACCTCGGAGAGCGAGAGCTGCTTGCGGTTCTCGGTCCCGGCGAAGATGATGTCCTCCATCTTCTCGCCCCGCAGTTGCTTCGCCTGCTTCTCGCCCAGAACCCACTTGATGGCGTCGACGACATTGGACTTACCGCAGCCGTTCGGGCCGATGATAACGGTAATACCGGGCTCGAAGCTGATCTGGGTCTTATCTGCAAAGGACTTGAACCCGTACAATTCCATGGATCGTAAGAACATAGTGAAAACCCGTCAGATAGCGTATTCGTTGGGCGGGTTGTGGCAGTGCCGCGGTAGTGCGGAAATGCTGCCGCCCGGGATTTAAAGCCGTATCAAAGCAAACAATCAGGCGTTTACTACTCTAAAATTCGCAATGACGACATAATGCAAGAAGATTTTTATATGATAGCGGAAAAAATTCACCGCCGCCGCGGGAAATAATCCTTGACTCCGAAACCCGGCCGATATGTAGAAAAGAATGACCCGAACGCACCTCGCACCCGTATCCGCCGCGCTGATGATCATCTGCGCGCTGCCGGCGCTATTCGCATCCGGCTGCACCCCCAACCTGAGGGAGAAGTCGTATCGCAACACGGCGGTTTTGACCGTCCCTCTTGAAAAAGCCGTCCGCACCAACGACCGGATCGACCGGTACACGACCTTTGCCGCGTACTTCAGGCTGGCGAAAGACGTTCAGAGCGTGAAAGTCGGCGTTACCGCCGAATACGTGGCCGACATCATGGGCACGAAAAAGAAGAGGACATCGTACTTCATCGTGGAAAAGGTCACGGACATGTCGCGTTTCAAGAACAGGAATCTCACGCATCTCCACACTGAGCTGGGAAGGAACTTCAACAGCGACTGGAACCGGGACACGGAGATCACGCTGGTCTCGATCAAGTCCGAGCCGTTCAGGAACCTGGATTCCGGATCGCTCTACCGGGTCCGCTACACCACGTTCGCGGAGGAGAATTTCACATTTACGGTCACGGTAATGGCCGACTGCGCCGTAACTTTCGTGGAAGAGCCGAGATAGGGACTGTCTCGTAATGTCATTGCGAGGAGCCCCTCGACTTGCTCGGGGTAAACTCCGCGACGAAGAACACTTCGGCTACACTCAGGGACAAATCGGTTGCCGAGCGGAGTCGAGGCGCGCTGCGCTCGCGATGACAAAAAATACCCAGCCGGACTATTTAAGACACCCCCTCCGCGCAGTACACCCTCATTTCCCCTCCAGCCTTCGCGCGTCGAAATCCGACCTTGTATACAGTGAGACGACCTCGATCCCGGCCTTCTCTATCCCCTCCCTGCCGCCTTCCTCGCGGTCTATGATGACCGCCGCCCTGACCACCTTCAGGCCCGATTCGCGGAGGCGCTCGATCGCGGTGACGGTGGAGCCGCCCGTGGTGATGACGTCGTCAATGACCACCACGTTCTTCACCCGGCCGGCATCTCCTTCTATCCATTTCTGCGTGCCGTGCTTTTTCGGCTCCTTGCGCACGATGAGAGGCGACAGCACGCGCCCCCGCCTCTGGGCGGCTATGGCGGTGGAAATGGAGATGGGGTCGGCCCCCAGCGTGAGCCCGCCGATTCCGTCGACGCCGAGCCGGTCCATCAGGGGCTCTATCGCGTCGAACATCACCTCGCCGATGAGGGACACGCCCCGCGCGTCCAGGGTCGTGGCCTTGCAGTCGAAATAATAGAAGCTCTGCCTCCCCGACACGAGCGTAAAGGGAGGGTCTTCCCGGTATATAAAGGACTTGGCATAGAGGATGTCGAAGAGTTGTTCTTTAGCGGTGGGCATTTCAGGACCTCGAGATTGATTTATATCATGATATAGTTTGCTCTGTTTCGAAAACCGGGAACTACTATCAGGTCAGTCAACGGACCTGTCGCATGTAAATCGCCCTATGCATCAAGCGGTATACCCTTTCTTTACAAGCGATAAATAAAATCAACTAATATTTCATCCCGCCCATGTATTCCCGTATCCCCCGCCAGAAATCGTTTTTCCCGATCCTGTCGTGGATATATTCCTTGAGTAACCGCTGCACCTCGGGGGCAAAGGCATTCCAGTACTTCTCGTACCATCCCTGGGGGAACTGCGCTTTTTCCTGCTCGCTCATCTCGCCCCTGCCGAACGCGGCGAACTGCGTGATCATGGACAGCACCATCTCCCGGGGTATGCCATCGGCGGGCTTCCTTCCCGTCCGGGCCGCGCCGCCGGGCACCCACTGGTCCAGGAGCTTCTGCAAATCGGCCTCACTGATGTCCGGCTGCTCCATCCGTATCATGTCCGCGACGAGGCGGCGCGACATCGCGCTCACGGAGTCGGCGCCCAGGCCCATCCTGCTCTCAAGATTCTGCGCCATTTCGCGGGCCAGCCGGTTCACGTCGATCTGTCCCAGGCCCAGGGAGGACTCGCGCTCCAGGCGCCTGCGCAGGGCCTCGCCCACGAACTGCAATTCCTGCTTGGTCGCGTGCTGCATGATAAACTCGATCACCGCGGCTATGTCGGCACTCATCGTCCTTCTCCCCTCTTCTCGTCATCGGCCTCCCGCTCGAAGTCGCCGGCCGGTCCCGCCTGCCGCGCCTCGAGCGCTTTCATGATGGCCGGATAGTATTTCCCGAACTCTTCCATCATCAGGTCAACGGGCAGGTCTTCGAACGGCCCGTAGTCGTGCAGGTACTCCATGTGCTGGCGGCCGGACGCGTCGAACGGGTGCAGGATCGAGTCGGCCGAGCCGTCGAAGTCCAGCGGCAGGATGCCGAACTTTTCGCACAGGGACAGGTTGAAGGCCGGCGTGGCCTTTACCCACCGGCCGTCGAGATGAAACTCGTTGAACCCGTGGAACGCGAACAGGTCCGTTCCCATCAGGTCGCGGAGCCGCTTCGTGACAAGGTGGTTCTTCACGATCGCGAACCGGAGCCGGCAGGGAACGCCCGACGCGCGGGAGAGGGCGGCCAGTAAAACGGCCTTCTGCACGCAAAAGCCCTCGCCCGCGGCAAGCACGCGGGACGCAACATAGTCCTCCCCCGCGACCGACATCCGGTACGGGTTGTACCGCACACAGTCGCGCACGGCGTAAAAAAGCTTCACCGCTTTTTCGACGTCGCCGTCGTCCGGGCTTACGATCGAGCGCGCGTGAGCCATAATCGCGGGCGAATCGCTGTCGATGTAGGCGGTGGACTTGAGATATGGGCTTAAATCATTCATATTGCCTTAATGCATCTCTCATACCACAGAGGCACGGAGACGCGGAGTGAATATAATGAGCGGTTAAAAACCATTCTTTAAATATTTCTTATATGTCATTATAAATAATTTAGATATATCACCATACGATTGTATTTCCTGATAATTTTTTGGATATTGTTTCTGGTCTACTTCATCCATAAAGTTATGATAAATAACATAACCATAAATAGATTCGGCATAGTAATGTTTACATGTGTTTTGCAAAAAATATCGCGTGTTATAATTAAACAAATCACTCATAACCTTGCTGTAATATTCAGCTAAATCACCATCCATGGATCCGGACAAATATTTCAGCTGCTCAAATGCTTTTTTATCCTTTTTTTGAATTACCAGCCGTTTCAGCTCATCCATGATTTTCATTGGAGAGCCATCTTCAAATTCACGATCTATTTTCCATATATCACAATTATACAATAAATCATCAGTTATTATCAGCTTCTTCCGAGTTATAGTATCATCATGTTTTTCTTCCGGGTAATTCTTCATAGGCTTTGATGATTCTGAAATCCTTTCGGAATCATTCTTTTTAAAGCATGATAATGATAATGAAACAATTAGCATTATTAGTATTACTTTTTTCATATATTAATATCCTCTGCGTCTCTGCGAGAACATTTTTTCTATCATGGTCGGGTTGAAACCCGACCTTATCAGAATATGGAACGCCCCGGCACGGGTTGAAACCCGCGCCTACTTGTATCGTTCCGGCCACAACGTCTTCAGCCGGTCCCTGAGCGCCTTCTCGCTCCCCTCCTCCGTGGGCTTATAGAACACCTCGCCCTTGAGCTCGTCCGGAAGGTACTGGTCCTTCACGAAATGCCGGTTAAAGTCATGCGGGTACTTGTACCCCTTGTGGTAGCCGAGCCCCTTCATCAGCTTCGTGGGCGCGTTCCGGATATGGAGCGGGATCTCATAATTCGACTGTTTCGCCGCGGCCAGCGCCGCGTCGATGGCCAGGTACGAGGCGTTGCTCTTGGGCGCAGAGGCCAGGAAGGTGGCGCACTGCGACAGGACGATGCGGGCTTCCGGCAGGCCGATGTTCTGTGTCGCGGTCATGGCCGACACCGCCAGGGTGAGTGCCGTGGGCGCGGCGTTGCCGATGTCCTCGGACGCGAAGATGACCATGCGGCGCGCGATAAAGACCGGGTCCTCGCCCGACTCGATCATGCGCGCCAGGTAATAGACCGCGGCGTCCGGGTCCGAGCCGCGCAGGGACTTGATGAAGGCCGAGATGGTGTCGTAGTGTTTATCGCCGGTCTTGTCGTAGTAGAGCATGCTGTTGCGCACAGCTTCCTCAATGTGGGCCGCGGTAACGGCGCCGTCCGCCGAGAGCGCGAAGGCGGTTTCCAGGATATTGAGCATCCTGCGGGCGTCCCCGTTTGCCACGGCCACGAGCGTCTTCTTCACCCCGTCGTCCGCGAAGCGGGCGCCGCCCTCTTTCAGGACCTCGTCGCCGCGGAGCGCCTGGTCGAGTATCTTCATTAAATTTTCTTCAGAAAGGCGCGAGAGCTTGAGCACGCGGGTACGCGAAAGGAGCGGCGATATCACGTTGAACGACGGGTTTTCGGTGGTGGCGCCGATCAGGATAATGTCCCCGGACTCGACCGAGCCCAGGACCGAGTCCTGCTGTGCCTTGTTGAAGCGGTGAATCTCATCGAGAAAGAGGAGCGTCTGCCTGCCGTTCGCCCGGTTCTCTTTCCCCTTCTCGATCACCTTGCGCACGTCTGCGACGCCGGCGGAGATGGCGCTCAGGAAGTGCGCCTCCATGTTGCAGTACGACGCGATGATGCGCGCCAGGGTCGTCTTGCCCGAGCCGGGCTCGCCCCAGAGTATAAGTGAAAAGGCCGTCCCCTTGTCGATGATGGTGCTGAGGATCTTGTGCTCCGAGAGGAGGTGCTCCTGCCCCACGAACTCGTCAATGGTGCGCGGCCGGCACCGGTCCGCGAGGGGGCTGAACGCGTCTTTCTGGTCCATCATGGTACGCTATACCGCCCGTTTATAAATGTACAGATAAAAAAATCCGGCAGTGCCGGATTTTTTTATCTGTATCATGATTTCATGATTTCATGATTTACGATTCGGGAGCGCTTTCTTCCCGACGAAAATTGCCGCCGCCGGGACGTCCTGGACCGCCGCTGCCGCCGGTGCCGGGCTTCCTGGTCCTGCCGCCCTGCGAAACGTTCATCCGCCTGATTTTTTTCAGCCGGCGACGCTCAGCTTCCTCTTTCTTCCGCTTTTTCTCTTCGCTGGGCTTCTCATAGTAACGCCGGCGCTTCAGCTCTTTGAAAATACCTTCGAAGGCCATCTTCTTCTTGAGGTTCTTGAAGGCTTTCTCAATGTCGCCGTTCACGTCGACTTCTAAAGGGCTCGTCATCTGGATCACATCCTTTCTTTTTAATATTGCATTGCACGCAGTGTGTGGCACCTTAGAGAACTATATATTATTTGTCAATAAAAAATGGGCCGGAAATGTATTAATACGCCCCCCGTCCCCCGCGTTGCGGGGAGGGGCCGGGCAGGAGAGAATACCTCCAAATAATGATTGACCATCGGCTTTACAGCGTGCATATGCTGTTCCCTGTTACAAGCATAGACCCCCCGCGAGAGGAGCGACATGACAAGAAATAAAGCCATCAGGAACAGGATCAACGAGCGGAAAGACAGGGCCGTTACACTGGCCACAGACATATACCGGGGCGATGAAACACTGAACGGCGCGTGGCGCATGATCGCGAACGGGGCAAAGGTCCTTATCGTGGCAGGACGAAAATTCATCAAGGATGAATGCTTCACCAGGGCCTCGTCCATCACCTATACCATCATCCTCTCGCTGGTACCTATGCTGACAGTCGGGCTTGCCGTCTACTCGCTCTACTCCGGCGTGGGCCGGAACGAAAAGGAGCTTGTCGAAAGGGTCCAGCTGCTCCTTGATCAGTACAGCATTACGATGAACATCGCCCCGATCATAGAAACGATACTCGGCCTGGTGGATAATGCCGGCAAGATCGGCGGCATCAGCGCGGCGGTGATGATCTTTTCCGCGACCGCGCTGTTCCGGTCCCTTGAAAATTCGCTGAACGTCATATGGAAAGTAAAAAAGGGACGCCTCGTACACCTCCAGATCATCTTTTACTGGGCCGCGCTTACCCTGGGAGTCATCCTGCTGGCTTCAGGCACGTACGTGGCCGCGCGGATATCCGCTCTCATATCGCCCTTGAGCGCGCTGATCGGCTTTCTGGCGCCCTTTGCCATTATCTGGCTCCTCTTCCTGCTGCTCTACATCTCCCTGCCCAACACGAAGGTGCCATTCAGGCCCGCGGCGCTCGGCGCGTCCTTCACCGGCGCGGTGTGGGTGCTCTTCATCATGGGCTTCGCCGTGTACACCAGGACCTTCGCGGGCAGCACCCTGGCCGTCTACGGCGCCCTTGCCGGGATCCCGCTCTTCCTCCTGATGGTATACGCCTCCTCCCTCATCATACTGTACGGCGCCGAGGTGGCGTACACGCTGATGTACCCGGCCACGTACCGCAGCCTGAAGAAGGCCTTCAGCGACAGGGACGAGCTCCACGCGTACCGCGGCATCGCCCTGCTCTCCCGCATTTACCGGAAGTTCGAGTCGGGCGAAGGACCCACCACGCCGGCAGAGCTTGCGAAGGCGGGCGCCGGCACGCCCGTGGAGATAGACACCTTCCTGAAGCTCTTCCTGGACGGGAAGCTCATCATGCTGTCCGAAAACGGGAGCTACCTGCCGTCGGCCAGCTCGGCCCGTGTCGGCCTGAACGACATCCTTGACGCGATCATGAACATCAACCTGTCCGTGCCCGCCGGAAAATCGCAGGGGCGGCCGTTTCTCGCAAGGCTGTTCGGGAAGATAGAATCGAGCCGGAGGTCGGCGGTAGGCGCGCTGACCCTGAAAGACGTGATAGAGAAAGAGTGAGGTCCCGCGCTCCCGCGTCAGTACACGTAGTAGCCGAAGATAAAGGGGATGACCAGCACGTCTCCCTTGAGCTGGTCCTTCGGCACCGGGCCAAAGCTTTTTGAAAGACGTATCGCGTCGTAGCACGACGCGTTGAGGGACTTGTTCCCCAGTGAATCCAGAATCTGGATGTGGATGATGTCGCCCTCCCTGTTAAGGACGAAGACCATCTTCACTTCCTGGCTCGGTATTGCCATGATGCGCGTATAGCCCGGCGCGTACTCGCCCGAAAGCGGGTTGTACCCCTGCACGATCGAATTGGCAGCATCGGGCGGGTACCAGTTCGACGCGATCTTGTTCTTCATGTCCCTGAAGTACTTGAAATCCTTGAACTTGACGGTGTTGAAGCTGAACCTGCCGTCGTTCGTGTAGAAAAGGGCGTTCTCCCTGGTCACGTCGTTCTTGTCCGGGATCTGGACCTCGTCGAAAAGCCCTTTGTTGCCGGCCGCGCCCCCGATGCTGACGGTATGCTCGACGGACATCTGCATCTCCGAATCGTCGGACATGAGCATCCGCTCCCGGGCGCTCCGGGACGCGGCCGCCCGCCCGCCCTTCCCCTGCCCGCGGTCTCCCTTGAGAGCGCGGAAATCGAGCGAATTGTTCAGCCAGCGGCTGCCCGCTTTCTTCGTAACGTAGCCCTTCGCGGCCGAGTCCTTTTCCGAAAGGAGCGTCTCCGGGGTGACGACCCGGCGGTCGTCCTCGTTGATATTGACTATGATGTCCCGGCCCATGCCGGCCTCCCGGACCGCGTCATCCACGAGCGAGGCGGAGCCCAGCATGTTTCCTATCGAAGGAACGATGGAAGCGACCCCGACGACCAGGTGCAGGAAAAACGATATGAGGACGGTGAGGATGACCTGTAATTCGCCCCGGCGGTTCATTTCTTCCCCTGGGCCGGTTCGCATGATGCGAAGAGCTCTGTGATGAAAGCGGTGAAGGCCGCGGTCATGTCCACGCCCCTCCGGGACATGGCCCCGCGGGCAGTCGCGAAAAATTCCTCGAGCAGGACTGACCGCGACACCGACCCGTTGATGTACCAGACAAAGGGCGAGATGTGGAACGGGGTCAGCTGGCCGGCATGCACGAGCATCGCACCCGGGCCTATGCTCGTACCGGTGTTGATCAGCGTGCCGATGCTCGTTTTAACGAAGTCCCCCATGAAACAACCCATTTTCTTGAGCCCGGTCTTCTTCCTTGAATCCGGCGTGTATACTTTTACGTTTGAATAATCGTTCTTGAGATCGCTGTTCGCTGTCAGGGCCCCCATGTTCACCCATTCTCCGATGAAGGAATGCCCGATAAAGCCCTCGTGATACTTGTTGGCGTAACCCTGGAATATGGACTGCTCGATCTCCCCTCCCACGCGGGTTACGGGGCCCAGGGTGGTTCCTCCCCCCACCTTTGCCCCGGCAAGGAGACAGTCGCGCCCGATGGCGCAGGGCCCTTCGATCCTGGTGAAAGAGCGGACAACGGACCCGCCGCCGATACACACGGGACCCTTCGTCGCGTCGATCACCGCGTGCGGCTCGAAGGCAACGCCGTCCTCACAATATACCTGACCCGGATCGCCGAGGATTGTTACATCATTTCGGCTTCCGCCGGCGCCCGCGAAACCGGCGAGGCCGAAGTCGTGTCTGATGGCCCCCCTGTTCCAGTCGACCAGCTCCCAAATGAAATTTGCCTTCCGGCCCGTGGCGGGCGATTCGTAATCCGCGTAATAATCGATGGGTTTCAGGCCTAGCTTCATGATCCAGTTGGCTATGGAACCGGCCGGTGCCGAGGTCACGCCGGAAACACGGGCGAGGACCGGGACCGGCCCCATGATGACGGCGCTGTTTTTTTCAAGGTTGAAATCGGTTTCCGAGATGTACTTGAGGGCGTTGACGCAGAGGATATCGCCGCCCGACCCGAACACGGAGTAATCGTTGATCTTCGCGCCCGGATGGCGCTCGCGGTACCAGGGCGCCAGGTGTTCCCTGGTGAAGTAGTACGCCTCGCACCCGGAGAGGTTGCCGCCCCTGCCGAGAAACAGCTCCAGCCGCTCCTTGAACGAGAAGAGGCCGGACCGCAGCTCCCAGAGCGGCCTGGTCAGCGCGAGGGGGTAAAAATTATCATGAAGGTCATCTTCGAATATGACGATGTTCATAGCTTACCGCGTGACGCCCGCAGGCACCGGCGCGCCTATTTGTTCGCCTCTTCCTCGAGCAGCTTCTTCCGTGCGGCGATGACGTTGTCCGCCTCGCGTCCGGATATCGGGTCATAGTGCGAAAACTTCATCTCGAAGGTTGCCTTGCCGCTGGTCATCCCGCGCAGGTCGATGGTGTAGCGGAGCATCTCCGCCAGCGGGATCTGGGCCCGGATAACGGACACGCTGCCGCCGTCCTCCGCGCTGTCCATGCCCATGACCTTGCCGCGCCGGCTGGTGACGTCGCTCATGATGTCGCCCATGAACTCCTTGTCCACGTAGATGTGCACGTCCATGACCGGTTCGAGCAGCTGCGGGCCGGCCTTTTCCATGCCCAGCTTGAAGGCAGTGCGCGACGCGATCTTGAACGAGAGCTCGGACGAGTCGACGTCATGGTACTTGCCGTCATAGAGCTCCACCTCGACGTCGACGACCGGGAACTTGCCGAGCACCCCTTCCTGCAGAGCCTCGATCAGGCCCTTCTCAACGCCCGGGATGTACTGCTTCGGGATCGATCCCCCGAATATGGTCTCCTTGAACTCGTAGCCGGAGCCGCGGGGACGCGGCGCAAGGCGGATGTAGACCTCGCCGAACTGGCCGTGGCCGCCCGACTGCTTCTTGTGGCGGAAGTTCGAATCGGCCTTCTTGGTGATGGTCTCGCGGTACGGGACCCGCGGCTCGCGCGTCCTGACCTCGATCTTGTTCTTTTCCTTCAGCGCGTTCAGCACGATATTCAGCTGGATCTCGCCCATGCCCGAGAGGACCGATTCCGCGGTCTCGGCCTCGTAGGTATAGGTCAGCGTGGGGTTCTCTTCCGTGACCTTCGCGAAGAACTGGCCGACCTTGTCAACCTCGGCCTTGTTCACGACCTCGATCGCGTAGGAGAACACGGGGTTGGGCAGCCTGATGCTGGTGAGAAGCACCGGCCGCTTGGGATCGCAGAGCGTGTCCCCGGTCGAGGTGCGGTCAAGCTTGACGACAACACCGATGTCGCCGGCGTTCAGCTTTGGCACCTCTTCCTGCTTGCTCCCGATCATGGAGAACAGCTTGGAGGTCCGCTCCTTGTATTTCTTCCCGGGGTTCAGCACCTCGGCATCCGGCAGCATGACGCCGGATATGATCTTCATGTAGTTAAAGCGCCCCGCGTACTGGTCGATGTAGGTCTTCCACACGACCGCCGCAAGCGGGCCGGCCTCGCCGGACTTGATGACGATCTCCTTCGAATGGTCGTCGGGGTTGTCGCACTTGTAGTCTTTGCCCATGGCGGGGGCCGGGGCGAATTCCTTGACCATGGCAAGCAGCAGGCGGGCACCGATCCCTGTTTGCGACGAGCCGCATACGACCGGGGACAGCTTCGCAAGCGCCAGCTGCTCCTGGAGACCCGTGCGGATCTCGTCGTCGGTCAGGGCCTCGCCCTCAAGGAACTTCTCGATCAGGGCGTCGTCGCCTTCCGCCGCGACCTCGACGAGCTTGGTGCGCTCGGTATCCGCCTTCGCCTTCATGTCCGCCGGGATATCGCCCATGGCAACATCCTTGCCGCCGGCCTTGAGCGTCTGGACCTTCATCTGGAAGAGGTCTATCACGGCGCTGAACTTCTCGCCCTCGCCCACGGGAACGCAGAGGGGGGCGACGGCCGCTTTCAGTCCGGTTTTCACGCTGTCCATGGCCTTGTCGAAGCTCGCGCGCTCCTTGTCCATCTTGTTTATGAATATGATCCGGGGGATGTTGTTCTCATTCAGGTAGCGCCACCACTTCTCGGTCTCGATCTGGACGCCGTCGACCGAATCGATCACGAGGATTACGCACTCTGCAGCCTGGACCGCGGCCCGTGCCTCGCCGATGAAGTCGGCCGTTCCGGGTGTGTCGAGTATGTTTATCTTGACGCCGTCGATCTCCACGAAGCCCATCGCGCTCCTGATCGACATCATTCTCTTCTTTTCGTCATCGTCATAGTCAGAGGTGAGGGTCCCCTGGTTGGGGTTTCCGATTTTATCGATTTTTCCTCCGGCGAGGAGCATGGCGTCCATCAGGGTCGACTTGCCGGTGCCGCCATGACCGATAAGGGCAATGTTACGTATCTGATCAGCTTTGTATTCCTTCAGCATCCACAAACCTCCAGAAACCGTGTCGCAATATGATTATACCCGCCGCCCGGGGCTGTCCGAGCGGAATCTTTTATTCAGATGTTGAGAGAAAATAATAATGAGGCCCTTTTTTGTAAAGAACTTTATTAATGTATAAAGGATGATATACGGCAGCAACGGCCGGCCATCGGGCCCTCTCGCGGTGCACCCGTTACCGCGCGCGCTGATTCAACCGATAATGCTTTAAAAAAAAGAATGGACATTATTCTCAAAAACTTTATAGTGTGCGACCTGTGGCCCCGGCATGAAAAACCGGGGTCCTCAGGCCATACCACCACTGAAACAAAGGAAAACGATATGTCAGCCAAGATCGAAGTGAAAAAAGTCACCGATAAAAAAATGATGCTGGAATTCATCAAGCTCCCCTGGACCGCCAGGATATACGCGGGCGACCCGGCATGGGTACCTCCCGTTATCAGCGACATGGTGGCATTCTTCGACCCGGCGAAGGGATATTTCTTTGAGCACGGCGAGGCAGATTTTTTCATCGCGTACCGGGACGGGAAGCCGGCCGGCAGGATCACCGCGCATACCTACAAGCTGTACGAGGAAAAATTCGACAAAGAGACCGGTTTCTTCGGCTTCTACGAATCCATCGACGACCTCAATGTATCGAAGGCACTGTTCGACGCCGCCCGCGAAGCGCTCCGCGCCAGGGGAAAAAAGATAATGAACGGGCCGCAGAGCTTCACCATATACGATTCGGTCGGGTTCGACTGCATGAACAACGGCAGGATGCCCGTGACGGGCATATTACATTTCGCCCACTGGTATGAAAAGCACGCGCTGGCCTACGGGTTCGAGAAAAAGGCTGACTGGTTCTGCTTCATGGTGAAGGAAGACGGGATCAACTGGGACCCCCTCTTCAAAATGCGCGCCGAGCTGCAGAAGAAAACCGACGTCAAGTTCGTCATCGCGAAAAAGCGCGATATCCCGTCGCGCGCCGGCGACGTGATGCGCATATTCAACGCCGCATGGGAAGGCAACGAGGACCATATCGCCCTTACACAGAAGCAATTCGACAAGATGTTCAACGAGCTGAAGATGATACTCATCCCCGAGCTCGCCATATTCGCGGAAAAGGACGGGAAGACCATCGGCTTCATCCTTTCCGTTCCCGACGCCAGCCCGGGCATCGCGGCGCTCAACGGGCACCTCTATCCCTGGCGGCTCATCAAGCTCCTCTGGAGGGTAAAGCGCACCCGCACCCTCAGGACCATCCTGATGGGGGTCATGCCGGAATTCCGGGGCCAGAACATCGACCAGATACTCATCCTCATGACCATCGAGATAGGCATCGGCATGGGCTACAACCAGTCGGACTGCTCGCTCATCGTGGAGAGCAACAAGAAGATGATCGGCGCACTGAAATACCTGAACGCGGACCGGTACAAGGGATACCGCATCTTCCAGATCAAGGTGTAAATGATAAAGGGGTTTCAGGCTTTCCCGTATACCTCAACCCTGTGCCGCTCCACCCACCCGGTCACGTGCGTGGAGCTCCCCTGCAGCGCGCCGTCCCGTATGAAGCGGACAAGCCCCTCGCGGTCCCGTACCTTTTCCCTCTGCGGCAGCACTGAGATCCCGAGGGGCACGCTCTCGATCCTGCCCATTGTTTTCATGAACTCGCGCGACGTGCCCCAGGGCAGGTCATAAAAGAGCTCCCTGCTCAAAGCCTTATTCTTCAGTCCAATCAGGTAACACGCTCCGTCCTTATCCGGACCCAGAACTGCGTCGTGGTCATCCAGCTCGGCGAAGGCGGAGCGCAGCAGGTCTGCGGACACGCCGGGAACGCCTCCGCAGACCATCACCGCGCGGGTAACGCCGCGGCCGAGA